>WLWD01003957.1_pt1 | contig 11907 bp, 12 predicted proteins | sample 6712731 | NCBI WGS metagenome assembly WLWD01 (sample SAMN12718690, study PRJNA576275) | sponge metagenome | isolation source: marine sponge | host: Mycale hentscheli | place: New Zealand: South Island, Marlborough, Capsize Point | collected 2014-11-01
GCTTTACTATTGCCGAAAGCTGCTTAGTGCTGCCCACAATCGATTAGATAGATACATTTCCCTGAAGTATCAAGGACTTAACTGCAGCAAAATTAGTTATGAAAGTATATATGAAATTGATTCAAAAGAAAGTATCTACTTAGTTAATAGTAAGACTGAGCGAGATGTAAAATATTTGGTTAATAATATGGAGTTAGGTATTTGTAATTGTAATGCTGGTCAGATGGGTCACCTTGCTCGCATCAGGCAGCTGTTGCTAAACATTATCATGTGACATCAGTAAATTGTATTCCTATTTGTCCTAAATCACGGCAAGTTTTGGCAAATATTGCATTAGGTTCTAAAGCAATACAGGAATCTCAGTTTTATTCTTCACTTCATGAAAATAATCAGGTGAATTCATTGCCAGTAGTGCCGTCTCAAGATTTGAAATTTGATAGTTCTGCATGGGATTTGATACGAGGGCAGGCATCTTCAGAAGACAATCAGAAAACTTAATGAAACAGAAGAAGAAATAAACTGTGAAGATATTGTTGAAGGAATTGAAGAGGTATTGGCCGATTTAAAAACAAGAATTAGAGAGAGTAGTGTTGTGGCAAAAGGGACAAAAACTTTTCTGAGAAGATACAACATGATATCACAGGAAAAATTTTCAGATATTGTTGAAGGAATTGAAGAGGTATTGGCCGATTTAAAAACAAGAATTAGAGAGAGTAGTGTTGTGGCAAAAGGGACAAAAACTTTTCTGAGAAGATACAACATGATATCACAGGAAAAATTTTCAGATATTGTTGAAGGAATTGAAGAGGTATTGGCCGATTTAAAAACAAGAATTAGAGAGAGTAGTGTTGTGGCAAAAGGGACAAAAACTTTTCTGAGAAGATACAACATGATATCACAGGAAAAATTTTCAGATATTGTTGAAGGAATTGAAGAGGTATTGGCCGATTTAAAAACAAGAATTAGAGAGAGTAGTGTTGTGGCAAAAGGGACAAAAACTTTTCTGAGAAGATACAACATGATATCACAGGAAAAATTTTCAAATGCAGCACTTGGTAGCGCATTGTGTAAATTTGGCTGGAGTGTTGGCGGCTCTATACAGAATTCACAAGGTGGACATTTTCGACGTGATCATCGAATTCCGATTAGTGCAAAAGCAGCAGGTAGACGTCGTGGGAAGATTTCTAAAGGAAAAGGGAAAGCTTTAAGTGGACGTCCTAAAGGTGGACATTCATCTTTTACTATGAAACCTAGAAAAGAACCAAGAGGCAAATGAATGCATTCATTGAAATCATGTATTGAAAAAGGAACTAAAAATGCTGGCAAATGGTAACTTATCTTTCTGCCTCACTGTATTTTTATTCATTATTATAATTATGTTACATGTATACATTCATATATTCTATCTTAAACTATCTGTCATTTAGTATTAAATTTCATTCTTTTTTTTAATGAAAAGCTTTGCTATCTGCCACAGTGGTATAACCACATACAATCAGAAAGAAAACAAAATGTACAGGGGACAGAAGAAATAAGTTTTACATCTTCTACTAGTAGCCTTTGCCCGTTAAGTAATTGGAAGGCTAGGCTTCCACACAATAGTGGGTGTGGTTTCCTATCAGTACGCTTGGAGAGTGGCGCGGGAAAAATCTAAGTCGAAAGTGGGCCCCCAAAAAAGTTGCCTTCGCTCTGTTGTTTGCTTCTTTCTTTGTATCGTCACCACGGTAGACTTGGCTGTATTTCCTACCCCCAAACAAACTTTTCTAGATAGAAACCCTTACTAATAAAACATTGCATGTGAATGTAATAGAGGATATTGTGAATTAATAGTATTGTTCATGTAGGTGATAGCAAGATATGCTTCTTTTTGTCTGTATGCAAAAGGACTCATCATAATTTAAATGATGATATTCTAATGTTTTTAGGAAATCAAAGTCCTTAAGATGAAGTATGATTGCAACCAAGTTGTGCCAAGATAAGAACTGAGTTTAAAATGTTTATGAAAGATCAAATTTCAGCATACTTATACCAACAAACACTTTTATGTAGTGCAGGACAATTAGCAAATCTTCTTATACCTTTGATAGGTTGAAATATGGGCTATGTAGCAATTAGCCCTGCAGAGTGTGGGATTTTGATAAGCATAGTTCATTCTGTATGTTGGAAATAGCGTAAGAGCTTTGTGTGGATCTATCATATTTATAGTCTGAACTTTGTGAATCAATTTGCCCAGGTTGTTGGTAAAATGAAATTTACTTGTATTGTAGAACTTCGTGATATTTCCATCACTGGGAAGTGTAATGTTATCGTACAGACTCTTTTTACAAGGGTAAACCAATGTGGGTATGTAGGTGCTTCCTACATCCTTTGCCCTGAACATAGTTGCCAAATACGAGTAGATAATTTTCATTTTACCAGCTGGGATAAAATATTCGTCGAAATCTATGATCATCATGTATCGGTAAGTATTCTGGTATCGGAAGATGCAGTCTAAATATTTCAAGGTTTGGGAGTGGTTTAAATATATTTCCCACACTATCACATAAACTGTGCCGGAATCAATCAAGTTGCTTAGGAGAACTGATGAGTTTATATTTGGGATGAAAGATTCCACTACATTCAGATGGATAAACTTGACTCCAATAGTCTGGTGATATGTCAACCACTGGTCTAAATATTGGATTGGTCCACCAAAGCCTGTGGCGCATATCATAACTTCATTCCTCTCAGGACCTTGCGAAAAAGTAACTGCTGTACGCACAGGCTCTGCTCTTGTTTCAATGTTAATCTTCCATTGTACTTTTACCACACTGTCTCTATTCACTTCCATATCCCAGCAGTACATGATACAGTCTGTGTGAGTCATTTTGAAACGAGCATGGACCCATCCCATAATAGACAGCTCCTCCACAGATGAATTCGTACTTGTGAGTCCATCCACTTCACAGCCTACAATAGAATTATTGAGACTTTTTTCCACTGACAGCAATATAACTGTGGCATTGTTGTGACTTTGTTGAGAACGAGGGTCAAAGTAGGCTGAGATTGCAACAACTCTATTTTTGCTGAAACTTGCAGAAGCACCATACTGATACTGCAGAGGCTTCGTCCACAACTCAGTAATATTATTTAGGCGGTGAAGATACAAAGCCACCATAAGTATTGTGAAGATAATAAAAAGTATTTTAATGGAAACTTTCATGGATCCAGTCGGACAGCACCCTCCGCGGACCTCACTTCACGTATGTTTCAATCCAATTCCCGTACCCAAAAAATTATTTCTTTCCTCACTCAGAGTATCCTTTGCAACTGCTAGACAACCAATTACTCCAGAGGAATCCAATTACTCTAGAGAAATGAATGCAAGCACCTTTTTGTGACCTTTGACCTTTCATTGTTTTCCAGTCACGGGAGCATTAAATAGAAAGTTTGTGAGTTGTACAGGAGAGAGACAGAGTACTTCTGTGCTAAGTTAGCGATGTGTTGCTTTGGTTTATAGCGTGGGTTAGTTCACAGAAATGTGTGCTTCTGAGTTCTTGAAAAAATCTTAATTGAAGTGACCTGTTCGCTCCTGCAGAACTCTTAAACCAATATGGTGGCCATCTAGTGGAACTGTTTATTTTCCCTTTTCTCAGACGGTAAGTATTGGACACATTTTAAACTATTGTAAAATGTCATGGTTGAATTAAAGTTTGTTTGGTTATATATTTTAAAGCTGTAGCTTCTTTGAAACAGGAATGTCCAAAAGAATTATGTAGTATCATTGAATAGTAATTTAAGAACAACACAAGCAAAACATGCAATAAATCTTGAAGCTGAATGAACATATGATGTGAGGATGTAGATACATGATATCTTATAGTAATAGATTGGTGATGATTATAAAGTCAATAGTCATCTTCAAAAATTGTTATTATCTCCATATCATTTTCAGGTTCTGACTCGCTTGATTCACTCGAGTCTTGAGAAGCAGCTTCAAGTTCTTGGGCATTCATTACTGGTAAGTTGGTGCAGTTATGACATTGACAACCAGGTCCACAATTGTGGTTGTTTTTCCTGCAGCCACATCTCTGGGACTGGCAACCTGTTTTACAAGAGCACCCCTTCATAAAGTAGTCTTTATTCTCTGCTGGATCTGCGAACATTCCCACTCATATGTGTAGCTTCCATCATCTTGGTGCAGCCAACCACTGTGTTCAGGAGCTGACAGAGAAGTAAAGATGTCGGCATATGGCGAATTTTTCCACAGATGAGCAACCCAGCATGAGCGCAACCAGTGACGCCACATGGATGTATGGGATGGCATTCGCTCTTCCTCAGAGGTAATTCTGTCACTGACAATACCTCTAATGTCATCATACCAAATTAGGTGCTGTGTTTTGATGTCGTGGTTGGAGTGTGCATGAGCATTAAACAACTGCACTGGGGTTTCAATGCCTCTCAGTGATACAATAGCAGCGTAATGTTTCTTGAAGTACAGTGTACCAAGAAGTCGCAAGAAAGATAAAAAACCCTTTTCTATCCTTGTGATGTATCGGAAAGTAAACCGTCAATTTGACCTTCAGTTATGAATGTAGCATGTTGAAAAAAATGTTGAAGAAAGTAGCTTTTCCCAGTTTTGCAAAATATGTGATGTAGTCGCACCCAGAGCATATAAATAGAATTTAGAATATTTCAGAAAGTTTGTGCTGTGGTAGACTAGCAAGATCAGGATCTAGAGCCAATGCTGTTAGCATGTTGTTCAAGTCAATGTACAATGATAGGCAGCTTGTGGCAGGTTTACTTGTACTATCACACGTTTGCTTTGGTTTTCTGCTACCAAAGGTAAACCAATGTTGTAGACATCTGTGTCTGGTAAATATACCAAAATACGATTCAGCTGTGTTTGAGTAACATGCCGCCAAATGCGCATGTCAGCGTCTACAGAGTTACTGGTGTAACGTGAATCCGGGCATGGCAGGGAGCTTGCAGATATGCAAAATATGGAAATATCATTAGTTCCTAAAAATCAGCCACTTAAAAATAAGGATTGACCTGTTCGTAGTTTAAATCTAGCTGACTTTAAATAAGACAGTCCAACTGCTTCTATGATTGAACGCTTACATTCCCGACAGTTTATATATGTGTTCCATGCTATGGGAACAGTGCAAGAAGGAGAGAAGACCATGAAAAGGGGGTGTAAGTCCCTGAGCTAAAGTTGGGAAGAAATGAAGGACCAGCCCAGTAGTGGGCAACATGTAAACAAACCAGGGCCTTAGCTAGAGTAGCTGTAGCTGTCAACAAGTTGGCAGAGATAGGCTTAGGTTAGTATAATTTAGAGAGACAAGCACATAACAGAGACTGAATAACAACTGAACAAACATGTGGTCACACCAGAGCAATAAGCATGTGCAGAAACACCAGCACACACATACAAACACAATTAACACACAATGCAATGAGTCCAGCTCAGTCCTTCAGTGCATGTGGTGCACTGCACCTTAGTGGCGGTTGTTCGGTCCAGCAGATTCCGAACAGACCATGTGTTGGTGATCAGTGGCAAGTTGAATACCACTGGTCTGGTCTCGTCTCTTTTGCTCAAATAACTTTGGGTTAAAATGGTGCTGATTTGGTTTGTCAAATAATAAATGTACTTCACTTACTCCAGCTTTGAAATGTGGCAGCAAGAACCGGTCTAGCAAAAACATGGCATAGTCACTTAATGTCTTGACAGTCCTGAGTGGTTTGCAATGAAGAAAAAACATTCCATCAATAACAGTCATCTCAGGTACCCATTCAGATGGAAGGTTGTCTAAAACTACGGGAGTAGTACAACCTGAGTAACGCTGTTTCAGTTTCTCTTTCCAAATTGCTTTGGAACCTCTGTGGGGATTTCCATTCTGATCACAAATGGCACGGGGTAAAAGTGAATATTGTTCCTGGTTAGGATCATATGACTGCTTAGTTCTGTTGCACCAGGCAAGTCTCTGACGAAGGCATTTTGTCACTTGCTTCATTTCTTTTTCTTTCTGATTCATTTGACGTTTGCCAGCCGTTTTTCGGGGTGCCATGGTTGTCAGTTTAGTACTATGCATGGATGTCTTGGTGCTAGGATTTTTGAGCAGGTAATAATTAATATAGTTGGTTAATCCATCTTCACCAATCTGTCTAAATTTCAGTAGGTCATGTCTCTGTTCAGGTGTAGCCTTGATGGACATAAATATACTTGATAAGCCATGATTTTCTTGTACTGGGGTTGTGAATACATTTGTTTTATTTATTGTTTCTGTCATGGCAATGATGTTTTCTTCCTTTGCTTTTATTTCAGGCGGGTATACCCCAGCTCTGACAGGTTTGCTGTCATACTGAGGGAACAACTGAGCAAGAAGATTCTTATGTGCACTAATGCGATATCTGAGAAACAGGGATGTTTTTGGAGGTAAGATTGAGTGGGTCGTACTATTGCCATTTTACTGTCTTTGTTGATGCACATTTCATGGGCCTCATCAAATGCTACTGCACGCCCTCTTTCCCCATTAATGGACACTGTAAAACCTTTTTTCAATTTATTCATTATACTAGGTGGGAATTTCTGTAGTTCAGCCAAATGATGTGGAATTAGTTTCTGATAAGTTGTTCTGTCGTATGCTAAAAAAGTTGGAGCCATTAACTTTAAAGCTGAGACACGCATTTCCCAGTTTTGGCACCCGATTGCAATGTACAGTTGAATGTATACCAAACCCTCCATAAATACAAGAGTAATTGCTGAAACATGTCAGGGAAAGGTATTGTTTCGTCAATGGTGACTTCGGGTAGCCCTGTGTTTGCTTTAAAAAGGAAGTAAGCATGCCCCTGTATAAAGACTGCCATGCTTGTAGTAAAAAGCTGTGTGTTAGTTTGAAATTTGAACATCTCTCTAAGGAAGTCAAAGTTTCTCCTTTAAAACCAGACTTTTGGGCTAGCTCTTTCAGACCTTCATGAATATATATTTTATCTCTGGTCACTCATACTTAACATATTTGGGAGTAGGTGAGGGACGCAGGCTGCCCTTGCAAAGGGAGGAGCTTGGATAGCAAAGCTCCTCCCACATGGCAATGCCTACTAATGGGCGTTGCTAGCTGAGGTATATTCCCTTGCAATGGTATGTCTCCTGTTGTATTTCTCCAGGTGACACTGTCTTTGGCTTCATCTGGGAAGATGCTGTCTGCCCCAAGTGGTGATGCTGTCACCTGCACCTACTAGACTGATGCTGTCTGCCCTCTATTTGGTGACGCTGTCACTCTTGCCTGGCTGGGCTGACGCTGTCTTCCCTTTGCTGGTGACGCTGTCACCCTAGCCTAACTGGGTTGACGCTGTCTGCCCTATCTTTGGTGACGCTGCCACCATACCATCACTTGCCTGGCCCTTATTAGTATGTGCTTAATTTCTTTTGATTTTGGGGTAGTCAGCAGATTCTATGCCCTACCTCCAAAATCCCTAAAATCCCTATTTATTCCCACCCCACTCGCACGCTCATGGGTTGCAAGAAGTTAATCATGAAGTTAGTCATGAATCAATGGCATGAAATACAGGTATTTGGTGACTGAGAAAATGCTGAGCACATGAGTACACAAATGAACACTAAACAAGATTTGCATGAGGATGGGTGTTGTGCAGGAGTTTATTATGGTTATCAATGAACGTATATTATTGTCTGGCCAGTTGGTGAGCAGTATTCGCTAGTTGGTGATAAGATGGTCTTATATACCTGGTGTAACAGTCGCTCCTCCATCGCCCTAGCAACTGAATTGTGGCGTCGCTTATGCCGCATACTGTTCAACAGAATTTCAACCAGTTCCTGATATTGTATAGTTATTCCACCATAATCATGGAGCATATTAAACTGCTGGCGCCTATGATTCAGAGTCATTCTGCTGATTCCAAGCATTCTTGATATTCTAATCCAGGAAAATGACAAAGAACGTAAGTATTTCAGTTGATCAATTGTGACAGCAAATCCAGGACGATCTCGTTGGTGCGTTCGAATAACTGAAGCTCTGTATGCCACAGATTCAGCTAAACTATGGTCAAGACTACCATTTAAGAACGCATTAAATTGTTGCAGATGCATAAGCAATTCATCAACTAATTCTTTGTACTGCACCAGTATGGGATCAGCCGAGTTTCCAGACAAGATGTCCCTGATTGTAGTGACATTGAATATCACGGTATGTAAACGTTCCAAACAATTTTCTATATGCTCCTGCCTTCCCTGGCCATTTTCTAAAAGCTGAACTAGCTGCAGAAACGATTGTATCTCAGAAAAAAAACTTTGCCATCCCCACACTTGAAAAGCAGACATAATAGCAGCCAGCCGCTAATAAATGGTAAGGCGTCGAGGCATGCGTAGGCCAGGGGGAGTGGGTGCAGGGTTTCATGCACCACACCCACACTGGAATGGGATCGAGACTAATATCAAATGCGAGGCTTCAACCCGGGTTTGGTAGTTAAAATACGCGATTCTAGATTTAAAGATAGAAACCGGAATTGTATGATAGGAACCCGGATTGAAAGATAGGAACCCGGATTGTATGATAGAAACCCGGATTGAAGGATAGGAACCCGGATTGTGTGATAGAAACCTGGATTGAAAGATAGGAACCCGGATTGTATGATAGAAACCCGGATTGAAGGATAGAAACCGGAATTGTATGATAGGAACCCGGATTGAAAGATAGGAACCCGGATTGTATGATAGAAACCTGGATTGAAGGATAGGAACCCGGATTGTGTGATAGAAACCTGGATTGAAAGATACTAGCTTGAATTGATTTTTGTTACTAACGGCGTGCCATACTCCCGCCTGCATCAGCGCTGCCTTCACCTTTCCCACGAATACCTGTCTTGTAAGTGGTGTTCCATCCCTGAACCGGAACAGGAGACCGTTGTCGATGCCCCTGACCGCTAGGCTGGGCAGAGATGATTGTGTGTCCATCCCACATATATATCTGTGTCTGGTCTGTCTTCAGCATTGATGGGTTGTTTATGCTATCAAATGATATGTCCATAGGCGTCAGCTGGGTTGTGGGGTCGAAAGCCCTGGCATGCCATCTGTTACAGCAAATGAGAGCTGAGCATCCTTACCTTGGAGAAGTAATGGTTCTTGAAGATTAAGAAGTCTTGGGTATGCTGTTTGTCGGCGCCAACTTAGACTAGCTATCCAAGAAACTGACCCAATCAACACTGCTCTGTGGGCAACAACTGATCCTTTATCAAGAAGGGTCTGTAGTGTTCCTGGTCCGAATTCATTGTGGTAAGTTTGTTTGCTTGAAATCTAATTAATAACCTAGCTGAGACATTCCTCAACAAGGGTGTCTATGAATAACAATGAAAGTGAAATGCCTAACTTACTTAGAGAGTACCTGAATTGGTATTAGTTGAATATGGGTAGCAGTTGCTGGTTGAAAAGTGTGTGCTGATAGCACAAAGTGACGAGCAATCTTATCAAAATGGCTGTCAGACATGTTACATGTCCACATAATACAAAATTAACTAAAAATGTATTAGAAAAGATTTTAACACAGCAGTATTTCACAATATTTAACAGTTTGGGGCAGCCTAGTGACTGGTCTAGAGTGTGAATAAAAATCTGGTAAAGGGTTAATTGTCACTGAAGCCATTCAGACTGGTTGCATGTAGGTCTAAAAAAATGGTGGCACCCGCACAACTAAAGGGGCACGTACCAAATTTGCTTTAATAGTTCCTTGTTAGCTTTGCTCGTTACTAATAATAGTGGCTATAATAAAATTTGTAATATAGTATTTTTCATTTCCATTCAGTGCACAGAGCTTCCCTAACTATGAATGTCCTCCACGCCATCAAACTCCAGAAATAAAATATCGTTATTGACTCCACCCATGTACGTGAAAGAGTTGTGACCTACCACACACACACACACACGACTCCATCCATGTATGTGAAGGAGTTGTGACCTACCACACACACACACGCACACACACACATCAAATTTGCATTCAGTTAGAGCTGAGAGTGTCTCACTCACTTCACTCGCTTGCCTACTACAGACTTGTATTGTTTGGTTACTTGCCTTTTTTTTTTAATATTAATTAATTTTTTTTTTTTTTTTAATTATAATTTTTTTTTTTTTTTAGATGGCCATTATAAATTGATTTGTTGGGGTTTTGTCACTCATGGTGCAATTGATGGCTACAGTCGCTTAGTGACGTACTTGAAATGTTCAGCCAATAACAAGGCATCCACCGTCTTCACACTTTTTCTAGAGGCGGTCCAAAAATATGGGTTACCTTCGAGAGTGAGATCTGACCAGGGACTGGAAAATGTACTTGTGGCCCAGTATATGCTGGAAACAAGTGGACTAGATCGTGGAAGCATAATTACTGGTCGATCGACACATAACCAAAGAATTGAGAGGCTGTGGCGTAATTGTCACCAGTGTGCAACTCAACTGTACTACAGGCTGTTCTACTATTTGGAGGACTCTGGACGTCTTGACCCTTTAAATGACATACATTTATTTGCACTTAATTATGTGTATCTCGCAAGGATTAATAGAACATTGAAAGGATTTTTGGATGGATGGAATCACCACAGCATCAGGACTGCGAGGCACTTGTCACCACATCAACTGTTCATAGAAGGAGCTCTTAGTTTGCAAAATTCTGGGTTGATTGCTTTCGATGTTTTTGAGCAAGTGGATGACGCTTATGGCAGAGATATTAGTGGCCCCGTTCCAGTGGAAGAAGACTATGAAGGAATTGAACTTAATCAACTTAATTTTGTGCTACAAGAGGACCACTTGGAAGCTCTTCAAGCGTGCATTACTCTACAAGCATCAAGTGATTCTTATGGAATTAATTTATATGAAAACACCTTATCATTTGTATATCAAACAATACAGGCACACCCTGAAACTTATGGTATATTAGAATAAACGCTGGATATGTACATTGTTGTAAAAATGGGGTATTTTTCTACCTTCCTTCGATAGAGTTTAGGAGTAAAGGCACACCCTGGGGTGTTTTATCATACTTTGTTACCACACCTGCAGTGTTTTGTTATTCCCTCCACCCCACCCACCCACCACAAACCCCCCCCCCCCCCCTCCTCCCTTACCCATCAAAGAAGTTTAGGAACACCCAGGTGTGTACGTACATAGCTAGCTAGTTTTAATTATTGTTTCTTGGTCAATAGTTCATCTGAGCTCAAGGTGCCTTCTGTAATCTAGCCTAGCCAGTTTATTATCCTCTACTAGTATAACCTGGCTAGACCCTCATCCAATCTCTCTGAATGCTATTGATAATGATACTGTTCCAACATTACCGTACCAATATTCTGCTAATTCTTATAGTATAGCAATTTAGCACCCCATAACCTCTTTCAGCAGTGGCAATAGAAACCTCCAGAGTAGCTTCCTTTTTTTTCTGAAAGTCACTAGGAGGTCATCTTACCAGTGAGTCAAGTGACTCCAGTTCCACCAGTCACTTACTTTTGAGGGTATCTGTTGCAGTTCCGAGAGGAAACTGTGGCTATCCTCGGGACCATCAGCGGCATCAAGTAATAATTTATTATTATTATTTATTTAGTTATCTTTTTTTTTAATTTTATTCATTTCAGTTTATTCTGTATTGCTACATTCATTTGACTATGCAATTTCTTTTTGCTCATGCTTATGGTATTCACTAATCTTATTCTGTTGAATGTAAAAAAAAATATTTCAATTATTTTTTCATTATTAGTTCATTCTTTACAGCTGATTGAACTGCTGCAGTGAAAGGACCTTCTGCTGTTCTTTTAGAAGGTCACACTGAAAACAAGTACTTTGCCCATCTCCAAAAGAACAATTCTTGATTTCATTAAAAAACAAAAACAAAAAAACAACTTTGATTTGATCTCGACAAATTATTACTA
>WLWD01005798.1_pt1 | contig 11906 bp, 10 predicted proteins | sample 6712731 | NCBI WGS metagenome assembly WLWD01 (sample SAMN12718690, study PRJNA576275) | sponge metagenome | isolation source: marine sponge | host: Mycale hentscheli | place: New Zealand: South Island, Marlborough, Capsize Point | collected 2014-11-01
AATTGTATATGCATGTATATTGATGTGTATTATTAATTGAAAATGTAGTTTAAGTAATGACAATTACAACACGTCAAAACCCCGATTAGAAGATTAAGATGAAGTAAGAACAAGTGCACCACCTTAAACCTTACTCAGATTTCAATGCTGTCTACTACTAGCTGTGCTATAACACTATTACTATTACTATATCATTAGTAGTGTTTTGTTATCAGGTCAAATTCTTCAGATCCATTAATTTTACATAAAGACGTGCAATTCTGAAATATGAAATCAATTGTAGAATCTGATGGTACTCTAGTGGTAATTATTCCATGTTGCTATTTAATAATAGCAATATCCAATATAATGGTGACTTTGAGGGTGTCAACCTGATAGCTAAGAAGTTGAAATGAAACATAGTCTGTGGAAATTATGTATTTGATTATCTGCAAAGACGCGAAATAATATATATTATATATTGATTTGTTAACTAATTCTCGTTAAATATACATTCTACTAACAGATAAATTTGAAGTTAACATAACAGATCTGATCCAGGAAAGATTGGGAAATTCCATTTATACAACAATACTAGCTCAGTATACTGGCTTTCCTGAGAAATTGCTTCAGTGGTACGTAAATGGGAGGCCTGTAGGCCCAACTAATACCGTATTTGACGTGAAATCTGATGGACTGAATTCATACCTGAGATTCAAACGGGATGTTAATCAAACATATGGAACCTTTATGTTGAAAGTGAACGGTACAAAATGGAAGGATACACTGAAGTTGTCTCATCCTCAAATTTCAAGCATTTTCGAATCCACAAAAAATAATTTTAACAAAGTAGTAACCAAAATATCACATGGAAGTATTCTTTCTGATGTCAAAGTTGATTCTGATCCTCAATCTGACACATCTGTTAATCAGTTCTTATCACATAATAAACATAAGCCAACTAACAGAAAGTTTAGACCTGCAGTCATTCGTTTAGGTCAAGGCAAGACACAAAAACCTAAACCAAAGAGTCATTATGTCCGTCAAAACTCAATTTTTACTTCACAAGCAAACTTGGCACCTAACAAAGACAAATATAGCGATAGGAAATTCCTAAGAGAAGTAATTCGTTTAGGACAGAACCGGAAGCAAGAAAAAGCAGTCAATGAACGGACACACCTACCTGCTCATGCTAAATCTCTAGAGAAGAATACCCACAAAAAAATTGTTCAAGGAAAAAGTATTTTACAAACTCTCTCACCAGATTTGAGTGAGTAAAAACTTAACTAACTATAACATTATTTTTATTCTATCAACAGTTACTTGAATACATATTATGTGAAGCTATTAAAACAATGAAATTTGAATACACAGTCTCATAATCAGTATCATGCTAATGTTACAATTTCGGTGCTGCATAAGATTTAGCAATTGTTAAATTTTCTTTTATAGTTATAAAGCATTACACAATGTGTATATATATGATCATTTCATTGTAATGTTATAAATACTAGCATCCTTACAAGTAGCAGTAAATGGCAAAGTTCAGAAATATCTCAGACATTTAGTGAAAGTTCCGTATGATGCCAAGGTCTCATTGAAGTGCATTTCACCAACTGCGAAACTACTAACGTTTGTTAACACAACTTTAGACCTGGACCAAAACTTGTGGAACGGACTGTCACCATACTTATTTGTATACTCAAATATTACAATTAATCATTTTGATGTTAAAAATAGAGGATTTTACAGTTGCACCACCAATGTCACTACTAAATCAGCACAAAAGACACTAATCACAACTAGTGAGTTCAAAGTTTGTATTTAGAATTGTATATGCAATTACATTGATGTGTATTATTAATTGAAAATGTAGTTTAAGTAATGACAATTATAACACGTCAAAATACTATTGGAAGATTAAGTATCGAGCATGTAAGAACAAGTGCACCACCTTATTATATGATTAGTAGTGTTTTGTTATCAGGTCAAATTCTTCAGATCCATTAATTTTACATAAAGACGTGCAATTCTGAAATATGAAATCAATTGTAGAATCTGATGGTACTCTAGTGGTAATTATTCCATGTTGCTATTTAATAATAGCAATATCCAATATAATGGTGACTTTTAGGATGTCAACCTGATAGCCAAGAAGTTGAAATGAAATATGCTATGTGGAAATTATGCACTTGATTTTCTCCAATGCTGAGAAATATATATATTTATTCCAAGCTAGATATCTTCACAATGATATTTTTAGGTACTGTGAGATATCTCAGGATATCACAAAGTGTTATCTCATGGCTGTATTGAGCAAGCATATAGCAACCAGGCCTGGCGTACAAGTTTTCTGGGTTTTTATAGCCATTTTTACTCTAGTGGAGCCTACCCAGCCAGGTTAGAGTAGCTGCAATAATATCAGCTACGGTTGTGGGGAGCCCCTAGTGAGTTTTCGGTAACTTTACACCTTGAGTTAACAAAAAACTACTTCAGTGAACATATCTAGTGTGGAATAAACCACTTATTACACTCGTTGGAGTCATATGGCTAGATATTTCACTCACAGGCTTTATTTTCACTGCCTTTGACTCTTGAAAATAAATTAGCCTGCTCATGAAATATTTCACCATATCACACTCTAACTCATGTAATAAGCACAATATATATATATGTATATAATATATATTATAATATATATTTTTTTTTTAAAACTCATTTTCATTAATAATTATACATTCTAATAACAGATAAATTTGAAGTTAACATAACAGATTTAATCCAGGAAAGATTGGGAAATTCCATTTATACAACAATACTAGCTCAGTATACAGGCTTTCCTGAGAAATTGCTTCAGTGGTACGTAAATGGGAGGCGTGTAGGCCCCTCAAATACCATATTTAATGTTAAATCTGATGGACTGAATTCATACCTGAGATTCAAGCACGATAATAATCAAACATATGGAACCTTTATGCTGAAAGTGAACGGTACAAAATGGAAGGATACACTAAAGTTGCCTCATCCTCAACAAATTTCTAGCATTTTAGAATCCACAAAAAATAGTGTTAAGAAAGTAGTAACCAAAATATCACATGGAAGTATTCTCTCTGATGTCACAGCTTATCCTGATCCTCAATCTGACACATCTGTTAATCAGTTCTTATCACATGATACACATAAGTCAACTAACAGAAAGTTTAGACCTGAAGTCATTCGTTTAGGTCAAGACAAAACACAAAAACCTAAACCAAAGAGTCATTACATCCTTCAAAACTCAATTTTTTCTTCACAAGCAAGAATGGCACCTAACAAAGACAAAGATAGCGATAGGAAATTCCTAAGAGAAGTAATTCGTTTAGGACAGAAGAGGAAATCAGAAAATAAAGTCAATGAATGGACACGCCTACCTACTCATGCTAAATCTCTAGAGAAGAATACCCACAAAAAAATTGTTCAAGGAAATAGTATTTTACAAACTCTCTCACCAGATTTGAGTGAGTTAAAACTTAACTAACCTTGAATGCATATATATGTGAAGCTATTAAAACAATGGAATTTGATTACACAGTCTCGTAAATAGTATCATGCTAATGTTACAATTTCGGTGCTGCATAATATTTAGCAATTGTTAAATTTTCTTTTATAGTTATATAAGCATTACACAATGTGTATATATATGATCATTTCATTGTAATGTTATAAATACCAGCATCCGTACAAGTAGCAGTAAATGGCAAAGTTCAGAAATATCTCAGACATTTAGTGAAAGTTCCGTATGATGCCAAGGTCTCATTGAAGTGCATTTCACCAACTGCGAAACTACTAACGTTTGTTAACTCAACTTTAGACCTGGACCAAAACTTGTGGAACGGACTATCACCATACTTATTTGTATACTCAAATATTACCATCCATCATTTTGATGTTAAAAATAGAGGATTTTACAGTTGCACCACCAATGTCACTACTAAATCAGTAGAAAAGACACTGATCACAACTAGTGAGTTGGAAGTGTGAATTTCTAGTAGTATCAGCATGTGATGTGGGTATCCATTGAAAAAGTAGACTTAATTTAGACAATACAATATTACAGTTCTAAGCACGGTAAGATAAAATAACATGCCAGCTTTAATGCATGTTAAAATGATGTGGTAGACTTCAAAACTTATCCACTACTTCATGTTAAAGCAGCTTCCTATAGAATATCCCATATTTTGAGTGATAATTCGTTTTCTAGCGATATATTTCCTAAGTGATAGTTGTGCTGGAGATGTTATATTGTGAAGCAATGCACATTAGAAATATGCAAACAATGTTAGGATTTGATTATACTGCCATGAAACATTGTGTTACTAGCATTAAATCATTGACTTATTCACCCAATCATACTTACTAATTCCAGATAAATTTGAACTGAACATAACAGATCTAATTCAGGAAAGATTGGGAAGTTCCATTTATACTACAATACTAGCACAGTATGCAGGCCTTCCTGAGAAATTGCTTCAATGGTACGTAAACGGGAGGCCTGTAGGCCCCTCAAACACCATATTTGACGTGAAATCTGATGGACTGAATTCATACCTGAGATTCAAACACGATGATAATCAAACATATGGAACCTTTATGCTAAAAGTGAACGGTACTAATATGAAAGATACATTAAATATACCTAATCTCCAAGAAACTTCTAGTCTCCTTGGATCTTCAAGATGGTTTCTTAACAAAATAGTAACCAAAGTAGTAAATGGAAATCTTCTTTCTGATATAAAAGCTATCCCTGACACCCAAACTGATACATCATCAAATGAATTCTTGTCACAAAATACGTATAAGCCTAGTAATAGGAAGTTTTTACCAGGAATATTTAGTTTAGGTGAAGGCGGGAAACAGAACATGGACTCTTGGAAAAAAAATAGAAATGGTATGAAATCATTTGTTCCAACTTCACCAACTACTCCACTATACTTACGTAAGTTAAAACAATAGTCATTCCCATCCAAATTTATTAGCAAGGAGTAAAAGGAAGAAAGGTTCATATTACTTTTAAAATATTGACAATTTCCTTCACTTACATAAAAGCAAGCAAGTTTACCTTTACTTAGTTTGTACTTGATACTTAGCATGACTAATAGATAAATATAATGTCCTGACAATCAAATTGACAGAATTTACACAAGACATTCAGTAAAATTATTTGTTTCCTACAGCATCAGTACAAGTTGAGAAACGCACAAAATTATTTGCAAGTAGAAATAAGAATTATAACTACAAACTTGGAGAGAATATGTTATATTCAGGCCATGACAGGAAACAAGAAAAGAGGGTCAAGGAAAGAATGTCCCAATCACATCAAACTAAAGCACCCAGTCACTATGTTGATCAAATATCTCAACAACAGCAAATGGACTCGGGGAAGAACTACCTATGTTACAACTCAAGAAGAGAATGCTTACCAAAAATATCATCCCAAACATTTTGCTTCATCAATGACTCCACCTGATGTGTGTGAGTTTTCAGAAGTTTTAGCTAATTGAATATTCTGAATTCGTTAAGCTGAATTGATATAAAAAATACTTAAATCAAATCACATTTTTGATTTTTATATGAATTTTGTTGAAAGTTAAAATCTATTTAAATACATAGCACACCCACAAGTTGAGGTAAAGGACAGGTTGCCACATAATAAAAACAAAGAAATAAACAGCAAGTTTGAAACTGGAACACATCACTCACCTCAGTCAAAAAAAAACCAAGACAAGATGATAGAGAAATGGATGTCTAAAAGTATTCTAACTAAAGCACCAAGTGACAATGTCAATTCAGATTCAAAGACTTTCCAAAAACAGCAAATGGACTTCAGTGATAGAAACAATTATATAACTTCTCAACATGAAGACAAATACAAAACAATGGAGTCAAAAGTAACTCCTTCCACATCAAGAGTACCAGATGATTTATGTGAGTCTACATCAAATAGTGTGTGTGTATAATTGTGCTAATTATTGGTGTACTTCTTTATAACTGCTGGACTAGATAGCGGATCATGTTATTATTTGTATGTGTCATTTTTTAATAACTGTAAAGCAGTCCACCAAGATGATGTCAATGATATTTTACCACATAAGAAAGTTAGTCAATTTGACAGTAAACTAGGAACAGAAATGTTTAACTTGGGACAAAAGAATGAAAAGCAAAACAGGATCAAGGAAAGGTTGTCTCAACTGATGGGGACAAACACAAGAAGTTACAATGTCAATCAAATGAGTCAAAATTCCAATAGTTTTCCACTACAGCATGAGGTTTCAAAAGACGAAGAGACAACTGGTATGAAGACATTTAAAAATGTGAATTATACTGAGACATTTATGTGAATTTTAGTCATATATACACCTCACCTCACAACTGAAGAAGGCTTATGAGAGAGCTGAAATGTTTTGTGATTTATATCTAATTTTAATGCTACTAAGCTAAAAATATTGAATTACCATAAATGTACTCATTTATATATGGTAGAAGTATGAGAACAGAACTGTTCCCATTCACTTTCCCTACTTGAACGCCATTGTTTAGACGTTGTGATTACTCATCAAAATACATGGCTTCAATTTGTAATTTCCCTATTCCAGGTGGCAGGGTAGCAGGAACTTCTCTAACCTTAGAGTGTAAGATAAATCACAAACAAACGCTGCTAGAGTCCTTGAGATTCAACAGTTTCACTCACAGCTAAGCATAAGCCTTAGCTCACATCATATCAGTTCTGGGCAGCTTTTACCTTTCCCTGATTTACCATGTGTCTTTAGCTGCAGCTTTCATTCTAGCGTGGGTGTGTTTGCTCGAGTGTGTGATGTCATGTATATACATCTATTATAGTACAGAGTAGTGCTGTTTGAAAAATTTTCATTAACACTATCTCATTATAGGCCCCAAAGAGCAAAGCGTGAGAGATGGACCAATAATAACGGTAGATGGGTTTTATGTCAGAGCATTACAATATATTATACATCATGCCCCAGAGATACCTAATATGATCCAAAAAGGCTTGAACTATCTGAGTGAAAAGTTTCTAAATGTAAGGAATAGACTTCACAGTGCACCAGATCCCACAAATAGACAGCAAGAGAACACAGAATCAAGTCCTCCTCTAAACAATAAAGATTTCCATGAAGATTACATTCATGAATCATTTCATCCAAGACGCAGACTTTCACCAGACTTTAGTAAGTATGAATTAATATATTAGTATAATTTAAGAGATGCTTCATAATTCTTTGTGAATATTGGTGTATTAATAATGTAGCAACAACTATTGCAACTAGAAAACTTTACTCTAAACACTAACAATAAGGAAATTATATTAGTTTTACGAGCCTGTCAGAGAAATTTATTAGGCCATATTATAAGTAATAATAATATTTTAGATTAATTTTGCTTCACCCAGTCTAGTCGATAAATACATTTCCATGAACAAATCTGAATATAAAAGTAATTCTGCACATTATTTTGTCTTTTTTTTTTCTTAGCAAAGTATTTGAACCCTGAAAATAGAAAGATAGAGGAGCGTGGCCAGGTTATTGAGGAAGGTACAGAGCCTGTGGCAGTGGATCTAAAGCCTCACATAATTATTGCAGTGTCCCTACTCGTTACTGGAATATTATTCTTTACTGCTAGCATTATCCTCATCATTGCATATTGTAAATCCAAGAAGACGAAAATATCTGAGACAGATGAAGAATCTGGTAATGGAAATTCATCAAGGAAAAGTGGAATGACCTCTAACAACATCAGGTATGTTATGAGAATGTTCATGTTGATAATTATATTATAAGTAAAATGAACTGACTTTGTGCAATACTGGTTATTGTACATTGAGCAGTCTTCTGCAGTACATGCAATATCATGAGAAAGATGAATGCAACATAAATTATTGGTCTGAAAAATATTTTCCTAACTTCCTATAAATATTTTTCGGCCGCTTGAACATTTAACTTGCATGAATAACTCCATATTGACTCTGAAGTGTCACTGTAACTGATACTAGTGATGTGCTTGAGCACAAATGGAAAGCGAGCCTGTGCACAAATGAAACACTGCAGAAGAATCTAGGAGTCGATTTCTAAAAGTATAAGTACGTAGCCATTGTGACCATACTTTATCTAACAAATACAAAACTAACTTTCTTACCTCAACTTCCCGGTACTTAGTATCTAATGCCGCATTCTGACTATCTAAGTTAGCAAGCACTCACAGATAACCATTGACAGCCGAGTTTTTAAAATATGTCTGTTAAAAATCTCAATACCATAATAACCTTCGACATTTTGCAGCTTGAAAAGAAGAATAACAAGGTCTAAAGAAATACTGCATAGTGTTCAGTCTAAACGTAAGTTTTAAGACCTAAGTGCGTCTTGCTGCATTAAGAAATATTGTAATCCTAAAGGGTAAACAATAAAATTACTTGAATGATACGGAATCGCTAAACTGAAATATATATATATATAATATTATATATTATAAAAAATATCCTCGATTTTCAATTGTGTTACCCCCGATAGTCTCTTTCGCTTCACTTGCTCGCCAATAATATAGTTTCCAAAGCATAAATCAGTAGCAAAACCGATACATTGTCTAGTTGTATTCCATATTGTAAATAAAATGTGTTTTCAACTGCGCAGCAGCTTTCTTTGAATTTTTAAATTTTATTACATATTTTGTCAGCATAAATATTGAATTTATAATTATAGTTATAATTTTATTTTTTTACTGCAGGAGGAATAAAGTTGCCCCAACTGGATGTTAGATAGTTAAAGAATACTCTAATAATAGACATTTAAATTACTTATTACTGTGTATATTTTGATATTTAATTAATTGGGCAACTTTAAAATTGTTGAAAAGTTTGCTTTGCTGGGCTAATCAACATTATACAGATCTCAGTGTGAGTGCACAGGTACATGACTAACAGATTTTTTGTGAAGAGTAATGTCAAATGTTTTGTGAAGAGTAATGTCAAATGTTTTGTTGAAATGGCATCTTGTTATTATGCGAAGAGCAGCAGTATAACAGTAATGGAGAGTACTCTTGGATGGGATTCAGAAATATTACAATAGTATGTGCAGAACATCTTAAATATGAATTGAAGTTTAACACCTTTCATCCAAACAGTTAATAGAGTATGCAAGAGATCAGATGAAATGATAATGAGTTTTGATGTATTTTCCCTGTAGACGAGGTAGTATCTGTGATCAGAGATAAGCTCCAGAATGATAATAGTCTAGATGAGAGAACATGTCTATCTCCTGAGTGCATTACAGAATTATTAGAGGTCAGCCTTAGGTCAACAGGTACAACGGCAACTGTTATGAACAAGTAGTTGGAGGTTCTCCTGTTTCTGCAGTAGTGGTCAACTTGTACATGAAGTTATTGGAGGAAGTAGCTTTAAACTCAGCTCTAGTTATGAAAACGATATGCAGATGATATCTTTTTAATGGTTAAGAAGGGAACTCATATGACATTAGTTGGACCACTTAAACTCCGTAAGACCATCTATAAAATTGACTATGGAATCAGAGGAAGATAGTAAGCTACCTTTTCTGGATTGTTTATTGAAGAGAGAGAGAGTGATGGTAGGCTTACATTTCCACTGTGTACAGAAAACCTACACACAGATATAGATACCTTCACTTTAAGTCTCATCATCCTAATCATGTAAAGAGAGGAATAGTGAGAGGCTTGTATCAGAGAGTTAGTAGGGTAACTAATATGAGTGTAAACTTAAGGAAGAAGAGAAATACCTACACAAAGTACTTCAATGCAATGATTATGACAATGCAGCCATTAGGGCAGGCTCTAAACAATTACCTCCTAGAGATCACACAGATACTGTACATGGAATGACTTGATTTTTACTATTCCATACATAGCAGAATTGAGTGAGAGTATTAAGAGAGTGTGTAGAGACTTTGACATCAAAACAGCATTTAAGTCAGGTAAGACACAATAAGGTCACACATCTCATCAAAGTCAAAGTTATACTGTATCCTTTAGTACCCAGTTATCCCTATAGTAGTATGGCCTGCAGCTGTGGTAAATTATATACAATTCAATCATTCTAGGCTGAAACAATTATAATATAACAGCAATTTTTCTCGTTCTAACAGCCAATATTGTTGATTAATACTTAACTAAACGTTTTGAATTCGAGAGTTCGACCTCAGTTGACTGAGGACTTTGGCAGAAGCTAAACGACAGGTTAAGTTTTAATTAACATTGGCTGTTAGAACAAGAAAATTTGTTATTATACATGTATATTAAAATTACATCTAAGTGAAACCATAGAGTGAAAGAACATCAGGATGCTTGTAAGAGAGGTGATGAGAAGTTATCAGCCATTGCTGAACATGCTTGGCACGGAGTTCACCCTATTCAAAGGGAAGAGATAGAGTTGTAGAAGAGCTTGTAATAATCATGAGTTAAAGATCAAGGATGAATTACACATACAGATGACACCAGACAGCAACAAGTTTAACACAGATATAAGTTTAGAGCTTTCAGATTACTGGCTGTCTATGTGCTGCATGCAAATCACCCTATACTAAACAGTAGACGTACCCAACAGTAATCTTGCTTGGTTAAATGTTTACTTAATGGTGTTTTTTTTACTAAGCCGTAGGTATAAAACACAATAATTTCACACACACTGGTTCACTAAAAATAGCAACTAAAGACTATTCTCGAGACTTGATTATAGGAAAATGAATTTTAAAGCAAAATATGGTGCCATGTGCATACCTCATCGCTTTTGGTGTGAAGTACACACCAAATTGAATGCGAGTTCATTTCTCAAGGAATAGAGAGTATCTTTATTTACAATAGCTTCAAAACTTGAAGCTGCTCAGGCTTAATTAAAGACCACCCCACCTCCTGTTCAATAAATTATTAGTCTTGATCATTAGATTGGCCTGCGCCACATAGATACTGCGATCAGATTTGGAGCCACATAATAACTCCAGTACAATCCTGTGGGTCTGGTGAAGGAGAAGGAAGAGAAAGATCAGAAAGAGCAAGAGCAAGAAGAGAGAAGATAAAGAACAGGGAACATTGTGTGTGTGTATTATTGAGCATTAATTATTTACTTTGTGTATCAGTGTGCGTGTCTTAGAGTTTAGTTTATTTATTGGTGTGCGTAGTTGTGTGGACTTGAATGTTTATTGGTGTGCGTTGTTGTGAGTACTTACGTTGGTGTCTCGTCATGTCATTCCGTGTGTGGGTGGACCCTGAACTATTTAAAGTCTGCCTGCGCACGTGGCTAGTTCAGTTCTGTCCTTGTTCCCATCTTTTAAGATTACGATTTTATATCAAAGTCTGTCAAGGGGCTTGGGGAGAACTCTGGTGGCAGCGGATACCGTGTTGCGTTGGGCTGCATTTATGAGAAACTGAGCAGAGGGCCAGCGCAACTCCCAACCATACCCACAATTGGCGGCAGCGGTGGTGCTTCACGTCATCGACCAGACGGTTGTGCTCCAAGTTATCAGTTGCGTCTTCTTCTGTGCTCATCCGACTCTTCGGAACTGCGTCTCTGCCGATTTAACCTTCGGGATCGCACTACGTCGAGCCAGACACTGTTCAGGAGTTTGACAAGGGTTTTATTGTTTGCATTGGTTGCCGTTATTGTTGAGATTGCTGTGTGCTGTTGTTTGTTTCTTTGTGTTCAGGTCACTGGTGTGGATGAACCGGAGAGAGAGGAAGGTCAGAGTCTGTCGAAGCAAATATAGTGCTGATTCAGGAGTTGAGTTGGGTTCTGACAGTTCTCAGAGTATTTTGCCTGACAAGGTGAGGGTAAAGAGTGGTGATAAGGATAGCGGGAAGTCCAGGGACGTGTCTCGTGTATCTGAGAGTCTTGATAGGGAGTCTGTTGTGTCTGA
>WLWD01000274.1_pt1 | contig 11885 bp, 8 predicted proteins | sample 6712731 | NCBI WGS metagenome assembly WLWD01 (sample SAMN12718690, study PRJNA576275) | sponge metagenome | isolation source: marine sponge | host: Mycale hentscheli | place: New Zealand: South Island, Marlborough, Capsize Point | collected 2014-11-01
CAGTACAAAGTGCAAGTAACCTGGGGGTGGTAAGGTGTAGTCAGGCGATAGTCGATTTTTAGTAAACGCATGAGTTCACGATTCAATGAATTATTGAACTCTGATCCTTGATCTGAAGTCACTACCTTACAAATTCCCATTCTCATAAATACCTATAATAGTATATTCAATAAATTATAAGCTTCAAGACTTCATCATAGTGCATACATTTGACTACCTTGAACAATGCCGCAGCTACATTTTCTGCATATTTATTTTTCATAGGTATTGCCTCAACAAATTTTGTAAAATAATCTGTTATAGTCAGGATGTATTTGTTTCCTTGATGTGATGCAGGAGAAATGGGGCCAATGAAGTCCATACCAATGTGGTACCATGGTGACACAACTGGTACAGGATGGAGCTCTGGGGTAGATTGGCTTAATTTGCCATGAATCTTTTGGCATAGATCACAATTACTAACCTGGATGTATCATAATTAATAAATAACAACACTCTTTGTCATTAAGTGACCTTCTGTATGAGTTATTTATTTACTTACCAATTTATTGACATCATTGACCATTCCCTGCCACATAAACCGCTCACTAACTCTTCCCAAAGTTTTTTTTGTGCCTAAGTGTCCAGAAGTGGGGTCATTGTGGCATGATGCCAGAATTCTGGATCTCTCGTCCAAATCAGTAATGTAACGAACCTAAGTTGTGGAAGTCATTATGAACTTAACTCCTTTTTTATTTTAAATAGTAACATTTAACTGGATCAGTAACATTTAACTAGAGCTTTTTTTTAATGTACTGAACAGTCCTTGGTTAATCAGGTCTCTATAGCTATAGATGATGTATTTTAGTGTGGAAAATATATAGCTATATCTCCAAAAAGCATGCCTATTAGAAACTCTGGAAGCCAGTTACCTAAAATGCTAGATATTTAGCTATCTGTTGCAAATTATACAATTGTAAATATTGTTTGAAACTTGGTAAATATCTTCATGCCTATACAAACTGAAGCATCTCCCTTTTAATTACAGTATAATCTAGTCATCATCCAAGAATGGTTTCAGGTGGTTTTGGTTTAGAGATTGCAATACTAAAAAATATTTTGAATGCTTAGTTTTAGTTTTTTTGCCTTTGAAGATTTTGCTAATTATTAGTTATTCTTCAATATTATGTAGTAGTTTGATAATATCAATTGACTTGTAGTTTTGGTTAATTTATGTAGTCTCAAATTCTTCAACAATGAGACTCGTAAAATAGAAAGTTTATGTAGTTTCCCAAATATTTTCAAAAATAGAATAGCTATTTCAATGAAAAAATTGTTAATAAATAAAGTATGATATTATTATATAGTTTAGAGAATAGCTAGCTAGCTATTTACTTATATCAGTGACACGATTCGAGGTGAATTGTTTACAATAAAAATTGCTTAGTTTTAGTTTTTGTCATCCACAAAATTTGAATAGAATACTGCGTCATCTAAAAATATTTAGTTGTAGTTTATGTACTGTAGCTACATCTTAGTTTTAGTTCTTATCAAAATGAAAGACCCCATGAAAAGTAACGGGTTTCAGTTTTTATTTTAGTCAACACTACATGTTTATAGCTCTAATTTTAAATGATATTGAATAAAATCCTTTACTATATATATGTATAAACTAATCTGCTACACCTGCAAAATACATTCTAGCTAATCATAGTCCCATATATGAATATTTTATAGTTAACTAGCTACTACAAAACATTTTTGACTTTTTTCCACGAAAGATAAAAATTTTATGCCGTACCTGAAGTAGCTACACCTTTTCACGTATCTTCTCAAACTTGCTACTACAATGGCAACAATGTGTAGATATGTGATTTTGTTACCTCTATAATGAAGTACTTGTGGTACTAAAAATGTAATGAATGCCTAAACACAAATGGCTATTTAGAAACTCTCTTACGATAGGACATGCGAAAATAGCTAATTGTAGAGTTTCGAATTAAAAATTGAAGTAGCTAGTAGCTACATGTAAAAGTAAGTTATATGCTGAGACTGAGAGATTAACAATCTACTGGTTAAATTCTGCAATGACTGTCCAGACAACACATACACACACACACACACTGAATATAACTAGCCATTGATCTGTGTTGTTTTGTGACTATAAATCAATTATACCTTCTTTCCATCTTTCTTACAATATACCACTTCACCCTCTTCAGTAATAGCCAATTTCTCAGCCTTTCTTCGTATTACCCTTCCCATTATTCGAAACACCTGCACAAACCCGTCCATTTGAATTGCGCAGTTGGCAGCATATAACTGAATACCTACCTGCAGGATATTCCCTAGTCCGGATATACCTAAGCGCATCCTTGACCAGAAGTACATCCTTATCGGTGTCAAAATCAACCACAGGATTGGAATCCGCCATTGCGGCTATAATTCAAATTTTGGTTTAACTGGAGCGCACCCGGGCGGACCGAAATTAGCAGGGCGGACCAATTTTGGCTGCCAATTTCAGTCCGGCCGGACCGTATTTGGCGGGGGACCAAATTTCGCGTGACAGGCCTGCCGCGGAACCCGAGTTTCGCGTGGCCGACCCCTTTCCCTTTTATTGGGCGAGTGAAGTGCGAGGGACTCGCCACTTAGCTCAGGCGCAAGAAATTCGGGACAAAAGACTTTGAAATAATGCTATAGGAAAAAACGGCAAAGGGCTACGGATGCAGAATGGGAGAGACGTTTGCAGTTAGGTTTTCCAAAGTTACCGAGTTTCATTTATTTTTTTAGCGGCGGTGGTAAGTTAGTTAATGCGCTGTTCGTCATAGCTATACGCCTTACGTAACAGATCTTCATAATTTCTTTCTCAGCCTTCATTGGATGTATTCTCTCTCTTTCACAGGCTTTTTTTTAAAACAATACAGAATAAAAATATTTGGTCGCCACTAGTCTCGCGTAGCCAGACCCTTTACCAACCGTAACCGCTACGCGGGGAAGGAAAGGGTCTGGGAACATACAATACAACGACTTGTTCAGCAGCACCCCAAAAAGGGTGCTCAATTATCACATTCCAGCAAGCTTGCGGTATACTGTGTGACGTCAACATCACATCTGGGAGGGTGAAAACGTTGCTCAAAACTGGTGAAGTTGTTTTTTGTAGGCGATTTATAAGCACTCCTGCATTATTATTATTATTATTATTATTATTATTATTATCATCATTATACATTAAACAATGCAATAAAAATAAAGTCCTGGCAAAACAAAAGGTCATAAAATTTAACAAAATAAAAAGAATAAATAAATAAAATAATAATAATATGAATAATCCTAGTTAATTAGGGTGCCCACCTAAAATAGAAATGGCATTCCCGTGTTGGACAGCCACTGATATTTTTGGTAAAGGAAGGAAGATGCCTTCTTCTTCCCCGGTCTCTCTCCTGGGTCTCCTGCCCAACTTTTTCAAGAATTTCCAGGTCTTGGTGCCGAATACTCCACTGGTCTCTACTGCCACTGGTGTGAAGGAATGAGTGACAGGCAGACCGGCATATTTCATGTACTTCCTATCTTCTGCTTGAGAAGCCACCTCACCTGCCACCACTGTAGCGTGATTGGAGTAAGAAGGAGCATAGTGTCAGGGCAGGTGGCATCCCAGTCTAGGAGTCTTCCACATTCCCATGGCACCATGGTAATGGCCTCTTGCCATCAGACCTCAACATACCAGAAGGCTCCAACCTGGAGGGCACATGCGCAGAGACTGGTGTTCTGTAAATAATGTCATTTAAGGCAGAATGAAGATGAAGTCTACCTTCACCACTTTTGTAGCTCAAAGCATGTCTTCCTGTTACATCAACCTCTAATCCACAGTGGCGACAAGGTCCTCCCCCCCCCCCCTCCCTCCCTAAATTTAGTTTCCCCCACTAAATTTTCTTTATGCTGACGGACATTTTTCTATGATGATCAGTACAAGTATGAAAAACTATAGCTTAATTACCCTACTGCTAGTTTCTTTTAAAATGTCGAATAATTCTTCAAAATCTTGACTGTCTAGTTTTGTCCTTCAATAGCAATTTGTAATAGTTTGTCTAAGCTTTCATCTAATAATCTGTTTCATAGTCATGGTGTCACCATTTTCATGTGGCTAAAATGTTTTATCTTGATTTCAGTACTATAATAGTTCTTTGAGACGAAAATATAATACAAAGACTATGGTTTTCTGAGCTGCAGAAATGATCTTTGGCTATAGCTAGTATTAACATATGATAGCATAGAAAACTGGTATTCAGATAAATAGCACTCGTGTGGCGAGAAATTTCACTTAACTTTGCCTCATGAAAATATTCTCACTCCACTCGTGCTATTACTCCCTGATAAAGATTTACTTACTATTTTCTGAATTCGGGAAAAACATCTTCGACCTTTATTATTGATTTCCCTTGGAGCCATTGTGCTGCTCGTTTCACCAATCAAAGCCAATCTCGACTTCTCTTCTGCATTTAAAGTAGTATACTTTAAGCTAGCTTCTTTGTTGAACACTCCACTTCCATGTTTCATATAGCTTCCATTCCAGCTGAAGGGAAAAAATAAAAATTTTATGAGAAGGTAAAATAAATTAAATGTGCACATTTTGCTGACAAAATGATAGGCTACTTGAATAAGATTCAGAGTTTTTGGTGACCACAAGCATCCACCATGGTAATAATTAACATGGCACGTATGTCTATATAAATAAATATTTACCCTTAGTTTGTCCAAACTCTTTCAAAAAAATGTTACCATGGATTCAAGCTGACGCTTCATGATTGGTTCTCTCTGTTTGGCATGTTTTCTCAAATAACTTTTTTTATCCAGCGTTGAAAGAAAAAAAAGTTCACAAGTACAGGTGTTTTCCTATTTTAAGTTCACCTTAACTTGAGCAATGGTCAGACTAGTATCTTTTGCAGCTTCAGTAATCATTGGCAACAATGCCTTTGATGACCCAGTCATCCTGCGATCAAAACAACTGTGTAAACATTGTACCTAAAATAAAAACAAGGCATTAAATTAATAAAGACGAACTCTTATTGTTGTGCGGATAAAATAAGGTAATTGTAATTGGCAAGCAAGTATGTATAGCAGAGTAAGACACATCAGGTATACACAAATTTGAGCCCATTTGTCAGTTAAGTATGTGATATTTAATAGCGGCAACGTATGGTTATGAAAAGATTTACAAGGCATAGTAGAGCTGAACTTTGTTATACTTTCAAATGCTGTACTTGCTATTAAAATAGAAAAAATTGGTATGAAAACTAGCAGTTGCTGAATCAGCTATCAGTATGCCACATACATCATGTATTTATCATCTGCTACAAAATTAAGTTTGGTTTAGTTTTAGATATGAAAAACCTCAAAAAACGCTATATAAATTGCTAGCAGCTTCCCCTAATGGATGTTTCAACCATCAAATTGTAGTAGCCAACATCACTACCACATTCACACAATACACCTTTCAAACGAACACACATGGTTTTCCCCCCACACATCACACTGTAAGCTCGTTTATTACATAATTAGAGCATTCTTTTTTGGGTGCTGCAAACAAGTCATATAGCATTATGGAAGAGTGCAGTAATTATGTGTGTTTGATAGGTTATAAGTCATTCCTAATCTTTCATCTGAAAATTCAATAACTACTTCATTAAATTTTATTCCTTCAATTAGTCTGACCTGGGCTTTTAAACCTTTTTTGATCAGGCTGTGAATCTCCACCTTGCTCAGGGATATCAACCAAATGATCCATGTCTTCAATGTCACTATCTTCCATTTTAATACTGTCATTTCCTTGCTTCTTTTTAGGGCTTCTCCTCAAGTTCACAAAAATGGCTTCTCATCACTCCAAGGCCACGCGGAAAAGTGGTGGTATATTTAAGCGACCGTGTGTTTAGTATTTTTATGCGACGATAATGTAAGACGCACACGTGTATACTAACTTCCTGTAGTGGAAAAATTTCCAGAACCAGACTCTTTCCTTTTTCTGCATTTTGGGTGTGGTGGGTCAGAGATAATAAATAGAGAATGTGGGAACAATTCATTTTGGAAAGCAGTCTACTTTAGTCTGTAAGCAGGTTATGGCGAAAAGTCAGCCGCAAGTTCTTGTTGAGGTGAGCACATAGCACTAGCCACTCCGCTAGTTGATTACTAGCTAGACCAAGTGTTTTTTTTTTGGTTGTTGTATTTTGCTTAGTTACTAGACCCGTTGTTTGTTACTAGATCCATTGTTTGCCTATTAGATCCAGTTTTCACTAGCCCACTGTTTGTATAGGTAACTTTTGCAAAAGTGTTGAAAGAAGGGAAAACACTGCTACATATACACATGCTAGTGTTACCTTTACCTACCGCAACAGGGACAAAAGGGCCTGGTCAAATGCAATAAAGTGACTTGTTCAGGTTCCCCACGTTAAGTTGGGGAAAACATACTAGAATTGTATAGTGGTTGTGGATATTACACTGAGTCAGCAGAACAAGTGGCCCTATTGCATTTGACCAGACTTTTCCCCGCAATGCAATAGGTAAAGGGGTCTGTCTATGCCAGACTACACACATGCCAAGTGCTTAGCATAATTTCAAGCATAATTTTTTCAACAACTGGAATAAAAGAAAAAGGAAAATTAATGTCTGAGCAATCGAAAAAAGGCATCAGCAACTGGAATAATAGAGGGAAATTAAGTCTGATCATGCTCATAAAAGTACTAACAACTGGAAAAGAGAGGGGAATTGATGTCTGAGCATGCTCACTACAAATGCACTGGCAACTGGAATAAAGAGAGGATAAAAGTCATGTTCCTGACCATGCTATTAAAAACACCAGGTTCTGTTTATGGGAAGAGGGGAATGTGAAGGAAGGAAGGGTGCGTAGGAGAGGGGGCTGTGAGCCAGTTGGCCAGTTAGCATGTGGAATGTGATTGTTATTGTAGCTGTTATCCATTATGGAAGTGCTCAGTGAGTCTCTCTGGCCAATCCTGTTGGGCGGATAATATTAATTGACCAATTGTTAATTTTAATTAACCGTGCCCATGTTATCATGGTAGCCGATAGTTATAGCATGCTCAGACATGACTTTTCTTCTCTTTTTTTTCAGTTGCTAGTGTGTTTTTGAGGATAGTTAGCTAGACATTTTTTTAATGTATATGTTCATGTGCTAGCATTTTTTTTAACCAACACCAGGTGTCCTTCGAAAAAAAAAAGCTATTTTTTTTTACAATTTTATATTATTTTGTCTTGACTAAACTGTTGGTACCGGTACATAAAAATTTTTAACAGTCAAGTTCACATTTCTGTTGATTTACTGCTAATAGCTAGAAACTCTTTCACAGCTATATCTGCAATCTAAGGCCTTGTACTACCCTCTAAATTCTATAGGGGTCATGCCTGCACAATAAAAAAAAAAACTGACTTGCTTCAATTATGCAGACTGACTGGATTTTCACTGAACTTGCTGCTCTGACAGGTCCCTACTTCTGATGCTTTCTACCAGCTACAGTTGGGTCTCTAGAAGTAAGAATATCTAAGCCACTGACGGCCCCAATATTTAAAATAGCATAATTTTTACATTCCTAGAAGTAAGGCATTTGGTAATCAATGAAGATTAAAACATTAATGTAGTCAAACCTAAAGACTATATTTTATCAACTGCGCTATCGTTTTTTCCCCTACTATAGCTCCTTCCGTGCAAAAAAAAATCGTTCTACTAAACAAAATTGAAAACCTATTTTTCTGGTGCCTACTGTACATTATTTTAGCACAGGAAGAAACAGCACATTCTCTTATTATGTGTTAGTCTGTTTGGAATATCATGTCGTTATTTTGTGTTTGTGTGCACATATTTACGTATTGTACCAGTTGTATGTTTGTGTGTTTGTTTATTTGTCAATTTCTCAGCGTTGTTTTTTTACTATTTTGTTTATTAAAATATTATTGTATCATATTTAATCATTGTGTGAGAAATTGTATGTTTGTGTGTTAGCATGTCATAGAGTTGCTGTTGTTATCATGTGTTTAGCTTTCTCTAAATTTATAGTGAGTAAATTTGTATGTTTGTGTCTTTTTACATGATTTTTGATTACAGTATTTTTGTTTATTATCATTTTATATAATATATTTAATTATTTAAAGTTGTGCAGAATGTTTAGAAAGAGTATGCATTGCTGATATTGGAATAAAATTATATGTGTGTTTGTTTTTAAAATATGTGTAGTCTTATATAAGTTTGTTTGTGTGTTTGCACGTTAAAGTTTTCATTTCAATAGCACTTAGTACTGTTTGTGTGTTTGTTTATTTATCACTTTAATTATATATTTATTTATTTGCATTTAGAGAAATCTCCATCCTTCAGTCTCACTTCACTGGGAACACTGTCATACATGGAGTAGGGATGTCGTGCCTGTACAATGTGTAGTACTGCATAATAAATTGCTGGTTATGCATTATGATTATCTCACACTTCACATCTCTACTGACCTTCACTCATGGACTACTACTATGGCACCATATCAATTCTCGTCTCTAACTACCTACCAGTCTAAGTTTGTATTGGTTGGTGGAAGTCATTTCTCCACTGGCGAACCCACTAACTCTCTGTTGACTAGTACTACTGGTCTAGACTGGAAGACATCGCTAAGTGCCATGCCTACTCCTCGCTCCTCGGCATCATCAGTTAGTGGAGGATCACCAGAGGTCCTGGTAGTGGCTGGTGGGCGTGCCTCTGGTGGCTGGGAGTTATACACAGTGGAAGTTCTACTCAATGACCATTGGACAATTGCAGACTCACTTCCTTCTTCATGCTGTGACATGCGATCAACATTCCATGAAGGCAACTTCTACTTTACAGGAGGAGAGGACAATGAAAAGATTCTATTTATATGCAGTTTAGAATCACTCGTAGCATCTGCTAGTAAAGGCAGGACAAGAACACAAACTATATGGAGGATAGTAACCACACTTACTGACATCTTCTCTATCGCCTCCTATGTATCGAATCTAATCGGCATCGATGGATATTCTACCATTAGAAGTTACTCCAACAAGAAAGAAACATGGATTAAAACTACTAGTGATGAGGGAGATAAACCAGTTGGTGGATATATAGCTACTGCAGTCTTTTCTACTGAACAGTTGCTGGTTGCTAATAGAGATGGAGTACATAAAGGAACTCTGTCAGGTTAGTGTAAGTAAGTAGCAGCATCCAGGGGCAGATCTAGGGGGGGCTCGACTAGTGTCGTACGAGCCCCCCTTTTTTCATGATGAGCCCCCTTTTTTCAAGATGAGCCTTCATTAGCTAGCCACTGGATTCATTTCTTATCTTAAGCCGGAAAAGTACGAGAACAATATACTTTTCGCTGTCCAGTTCCTTTTTTGCTGCGGTCGCAGCCTTCTAATAGGTGCACTCCATCAATTTTAATATGCTGAGTCAGGAATTTTGCAATTCGTCCTTTTGAATGGTAGCATGTCTAAACAAATAAAACTAGGCTGTTTTTAAAACCTCCTACCAAGTAAGCAGGTGAAGGTAGTAGTATCTTATAACACCATTTAGATTTTGTTAATGTAGTTAACATTTCATATTATTGTTTAGCTCTCCCTTAGCTAGCTAGGTAGGAAATTTACTTAAGGTATTACCTCAGATAAACAGAATTTCTTAGATGTAAATGACTGTCAATTTTATTAATTACTAAAAATATATTGACATCAGCTTAGATAGCTGAGCTGTCTGCCGCCCAGACTGAGCAGTTCAGCACTTCCATGAGACTTCACTTTCTCCTTAGGGTATTTCCCCCACTGATGCTTCCGCTCCTCCAGAGGCATCTTTGTCAGTAATCTGGATTTATCATCCCCACCAGCTCATTCTCCCTCTCAAAGTTCACTATCTTCCATCATCACCTCAGCATACAACACTTATTCCTGGGTCCTAGTCCATTACTAGCTGTTTTGTCATCTTCACAGGCCTCTCTTGCCCCAACAAGCCAGTGCGTTGTAATGTCCATGTCCCTATCTAGTTCTCTTTCAACAATGACTGATAATGCATGTTCATCTTCCCACCTTTCAATAATGGAATCTTCATCTTTGCTGATGACTTACCAAATTCTTCTTTAGTTCCTACTGAAGTGTGGGAGGTGCAGGCAAAAATGGTGCCAGGTTGATGCTGTGAAGCGGCCAGCTACACTGTGCACTGCTCTACATGCATGTGATAAGGATTTTTCCCTAACATTTATGTCTTTTTGCAGATTGGTTGCACTATTCCAGTAACTGCATGTGAAAATGAGAGAGCCAATAGCATGCTTAAGAATTTGAACACCTATTTACGTCTATGGGGCAAGAGAGGCTTTCATCACTGGCATTAATGAATATTCATTATAATACTTGGATGATGTCATTGACATTTTTAAACTAGCTTTGTAATTGTTTTTGTATTTTATTCATAGATTTTATTGAGCCTATTGTTACATAATTCATTCATTCATTTCGTGGACAGAATGCCATTATAATTAGCTATTTACATTGTTTCTTCATAATTAAACTTTTATGTTCATTTACCTTATATTTTTTCACTCCTTTTTTTTTTTTTTCATTTTAATTTCACTGGACAGAATAGTATTAATTATGCTTGTTATATATATTCTTCTTCATGGTTAAACTTAACAACAATTATTACTACATTCACAATTTCATTCCTACTTCATAACTTTTAATTTATTAATTGTTCTATGATAAACTGATCCAAGTCATTTTATTTGTTTCAAGCATTTTAATAGTTCATTTTTTTCAAGTAATGCTAATAAAATGAAGCCCCAAAGGTCCAACCCCTCAGCGCTATAAACACGACCTAGCTATTTTTCATAGCACATAAAAGGTCTTAAATCTTCGTCCTGAGTTATTACCAACCTAAATCAACTGTTAATTTTCAGTATCCTCCAAAATCAGACGTGACAGACTAACAGACAGGACACTGCTAAACACTCTTGCGCATGCGCACTGAGGTTACGTAATGTATGACTGCGCTACCTATGAATATGTTTTTATTTTTTTTTTTATTTTATTAATAATTAATTATTATGACTTTAACCACACTATTAACAAAAGAGAATTAAAGAGATGAAATTATGGGACTGAAGTTGGATGAAAGACAAACTCTATGTACACGAGAGCACCTGTTAGCTAAAATAAAAAGAAAAGGATATAAATGATACTTAATCGCTAAGTGTGAGAGGGGAGTGAATACATTAATACAGTGACTGTGGCATAGTCCTTTTTGAAGAGCTAAATTCTCACTTGCAGAGTTTAGAGAGGCAATAAGTTTGGCATCATCAGCAAATAAAAACACAGACGAAAAAGAGCAGAGAGACGGTATGTCGTTAACATAATAAGAAAAAGCAGAGGTCCAAGTACACTACCTTGAGGTAAACCTGATTTGACAGGAAGTAAGTCAGATTTACACCCTTCAACCTCAACAAAATGCTTTCTATTTTGTTAGTAATCTTTGAAAAGTAACCAAAGAGGACCAGTAATGCCAGTTAGCCAAAGTTTATACAGAAGTTCATTGTGGGGGACTAAATCAAAGGCTTTGGCAAAATCAAGAAACACAATTTCTGTGTGTCGCTTTGACTCCACAGAATTGAAAACTAAAGTATATGATAGAAGAAGTTGTTGAACAGTGGATCTATTTCTGATAAAACCAAATTGTGTCTTTGAAATTTTTGGATATATAAAATCTATTATCTTAGAGTAGACTATTAATTCTAGTACTTTATGAAGAATGTTTAGGAGAGAAATATGCCTGTAGTTGCTAACTTTAGATACACTTCCTTTCTTGTGGAGAGGAAATAATTTGTGTACCTTCCAGTCAGCTGGAATGGAATGAGATTCCATAATGA
>WLWD01003546.1_pt1 | contig 11872 bp, 10 predicted proteins | sample 6712731 | NCBI WGS metagenome assembly WLWD01 (sample SAMN12718690, study PRJNA576275) | sponge metagenome | isolation source: marine sponge | host: Mycale hentscheli | place: New Zealand: South Island, Marlborough, Capsize Point | collected 2014-11-01
GATACCACAGAAGGTGCTAGACTCATGGGTGGAAGGACTGCAGAACGTAAACTTGATGTAGAAAATGCAATGTTGGGAGTCATGCCTGGTAAATTTGCTGAGCTGCTGTAAGCTAAGGAGTTAGTAGTGATGGACATGGACAAACAGGGACTACAACAACTGAGAGGCAAAGATGTTGAGGATATAGAAGGCAAATGTGAGGAAGTAGGGAGTATAGAGCTGAGTGCTGTTGTGGTTGAGAGTATGGAGTGGGATAAGGCAGGCGAGACTAGCAAATTACTGGAAACTATAGAGGTTATGGGTGCAAAGCTAAAGTCTCGAGGTACACTGATACTCTGTGGCATCAACAATGCTGAGGAGACAGAGATTAGTGCTTCAGCTGATGCAGGGTACTGACGTGGAATAGCTGTTCCTCCAGCACTCATACACAAAAGTGGTAATACCTTTCTTACATTGCCTGCTACTTCTTCATGCAATACAACAAACTTCTCTATGAGCCTCATGCAAGGCCTGCAAATGTATCCTCTTCTGAGGGTTTCAGAGTCTACTTTCAAACCTTCCAATTGAAAAAAGAATATTAAACTCTTCACAACTCTTTCTGCAGCAGAACTACCAAGTAATCGCCTCTGCTTTCTCTCCTTAGCTATAGAAACATCTTTTCCACATCCGTAGCATTTCTCCATTGCATCTGCATGCAGAAGTTGCTTAAAAGTAACGCGCGAAATTTGGCTCCACTGTCTTAACCACAGGTGCTCCATAAGAAGTACAGACAAAGTATTTCCTCCGGATTCCGGAGGAAAGGATACGAAAATGGTGTGCGCAATCCACCAGACCCTTCCCCCGCGTAGCTTCTGGTAAAGGGTCTGGCTACGCCAGACTAGAAGAGGACATTAACAGACGTTAATGTCGGTTGTCTGTGTAGGTTTGGAGGGAGGTCCACTAAGCCAGCTACACCTTACCTACTATGTCCTGGCCCTGCCCATCTAGTCATGTGCCAGGTGTTAATTGTTGTTAACTGTTATTAATTACTGTTAATTGTTTGATTACTGTTGCTTTTTTGCCAGCCCCCACTCATTCTTTTGGGGGTTTTATACTCGAGGGGAGTATACATGTCCTTATATCTTTCAAGCAATATTAACTATTAGTTATCACTGTTGTTTAGGCTTAAGTGGACCGGTCACATCTGGGTGCTTCACCAGATGGAGTGGTGTGGGTGGGTGGGTGATACTCTGATGCTATAGGATTCCCTAGGATATGCTCTTTATGGCTTCTCTTACTATTATTCGTTTTCCCTGCTACAACCTCGTGCGTGTAGCTTAGGCGCCTGCGCGTGGACATATAGCAGGTAGCTTGGCCCCTCCCTCCATTAACTCCGTTTAATTGGCGAGCGAGCGTAGCGAGCGAGACACTTACAGGGGTAACACAATCGAAAATCGGGGATGTTTGTTTATTTATTGGCGAGCGAGCCGTAGCGAGCGAGACACTTACAAGGTAACACAATCGAAAATCGGGGATGTTTGTTTATTTATTTATTTGTATAATTGTATGGACGTATGTAAATGGTCATTTTTGTACTTGACCCTCGCGTTTTTGTGTTAGTTATGTGGTCGACCCCCGTCCCAATTGCACTAAACAGAATCCTCTGGTTTATCGATCAGTACCCGTATCACCCTAGAAATTGAATTGTTTACCGTTTTGAATTCTTTTGCGGGTGCAGTTAAAACTTGAAAACTTAAGGGACTTCCATTTCTATTCGAGTTAGTGGCGGTGGTAAGTCAATGCACTCTTTGTCATGGTTATAAGCCGTGCGCAACAGTATTTACTTGAAAATACATTGGGTAAGTCTGTGTAGGTGCATGTCCAGTTGTGTCAAAGCATTGTGTGTTACAACCACTACTTAGCTAAAGAATATCACAGAGAAAATTTTTAAATAACGTGTATTGTTTTTTTTTTTGTTTTTTTTTTCCTTCCAAGCAGTTGCAGAGAGTTGTTACTATGGCACTGAAATCCCTTTACCCTGTATGCTAAATTTAAAAACTGGACCTTATTTTCAGTAGCTTCAGTGTTAGAAGTCAAAATCTTAATAGTATAGTCTTTAGCTCGCTCGCCATTTGTGCTCAAGCACATCACTAGTTTATTGGCGAGCGAGCGAAGCGAGCGAGCAACTCTAAGATGTAGTCTATGGAAATCCTGAATGCGTCGTCGTTTAAACGCTCGCGCATATATACGTCGTCGTTTAAACGCTCGCGCACATACGTGGTCGTTTAAACGCACGCGCACATACGTGGTCGCATATTATGCTTTTTTCTAATTTTCTCTCGTTACTCTAGCTAATGGTAGTGTAGCTAATCATATACCATTCAACTATCATTGGTAGAGCTACTCATTCAAGCGTTTCATAGTCATGAATATCACTAGATAATGGAGCAGTCCACAGTGTGGTACTGATGTGGAGATCTTCACATTTGCCCACTTGCTGCAGATTGACATTCAGTCATATTCACGACTCAACACTACCTGGCAGAGGTACTCTCCCACTCTCAGGATTGAAGACACCATAAATATGATGCCAGGAGAAGACAGCAACATGGCTTTATACATCAAGCACATCCCATCTCATTTTCAGGTCGTGCAATCTGTCCTCTAATTTTAGGGTACTATCTCTATGCCAATTAGCTATGGCCAGCTTCCAGTATTATGCGTCTGTAAAACTGAATTACTGTCATGCTTAGCATGTGGACACTTCAGAGTATCCCCCATCCCCATTTCCCCCTTTACACGTTTCCCCCCTTTACATGTTTCCCCTTTACACGGTTCCCCTTTACATGTTTCCCCTTTACACGTTTCCCCCCTTTTCCCCTTTTCTGTACTTTACACATTATTTTGTTATCATTGTTACTTTATCATGAGGAGTACCATTCTTTACCCTTTACCAATCATCATTTCCCCCTTTACATGTCATTACATATTCTACTACTAATAATGAGATGTGAATTCAGATTTGGCAACCTGCAGGAAGAAAACCAATGCAAATTCAAATCAAACGACCCCAATGCAATTGAAAGTGTCAACATTTCCCCAGAACTTCGCTCGCTCGCCCAACCAATGCTACACGAGCATTTTCTAGTTTATATATATGTTTGGACGTATGTATGTCATTTTGTACTTTGACCCTCCGTATTTTTGTGTTCGCTCCGCGTTCGACCCAGTCCCAATCTTCACTAAACAGAATCCTCCGGTTTAGCGACCATTACCCGTATCGCCTTAGAAATTGAATTGTTTACGGCTTTGAATTGTTTTGCGGGTGCAGTTAAAACTCAAAAACTTACGGGAGCTCCATTTCTATTCGAGTTAGTGGCGGTGGTAAGTTAATACGCTATTTGTCACAGTTATAAGCCCTACTCAACAGTGTTTACTTGAAAATGCATTGTCCTCTAGACGAATCACGAAGGTAAGTCTTGCGTAGGTATGTTCAGTTGTGTGAAAGTATTGTGCGTAACAACTACTATTAAGAATATCACAAATAAAATTTTAAATAACGTGACTTGATTTTGTTGCTTCTTTTTCAATTCAAACAGTTGCGGGGAGCGGTTACTATGGCATTGAAACCCCTTTACCACATACGTAATTTAAAAACTCGACAGTTGTTAAAATTAATCATTTAACAATAGTGTAGTTTAAGGCTCGCTCGCCATTTGTGCTCAAGCACACCACTAGTTTATTTATTTATTTATTTGTATATATGTATGGACGTATGTATGTCATTTTGTACTTTGACCCTCGCGTTTTTGTGTTAGTTAGGTGGTCCACCCCGTCCCAAATTGCACTAAACAGAATCCTCTGGTTTATCGATCAGTACCCGTATCACCCTAGAAATTGAATTGTTTACCGTTTTGAATTCTTTTGCGGGTGCAGTTCAAACTTGAAAACTTAAGGGACTTCCATTTCTATTCGAGTTAGTGGCGGTGGTAAGTCAATGGATCTTTGTCATGGTTATAAGCCGTGCCCAACAGTATTTACTTGAAAATACATTGTCCACTATACTACTGCGAAGGTAAGTCTGTGTAGGTGCATGTCCAGTTGTGTCAAAGCATTGTGTGTTACAACCACTACTTAGCTAAAGAATATCACAAAGAAAACTTTTAAATAACGTGTATTGTTTTTTTTTTTTTGTTTTCCTTCCCAGCAGTTGCAGAGAGTTGTTACTATGGCACTGAAATCCCTTTACCTTGTATGCTAAATTAAAAAACTGGACCTTATTTTCAGTAGCTTCAGTGTTAGAAGTCAAAATCATCCATATAAAAATAGTATAGTCTTTAGGCTCGCTCGCCATTTGTGCTCAAGCACATCACTAGTATATAATATGGACGTACGTATGTCATTTTGTACTTTGACCCTCCGTATTTTTGTGTTCGCTCCGCGTTCGACCCCGTCCCAAACTTCATTAAACAGAATCCTCCGGTTTAGCGACCATTACCCGTATCACCTTAGAAATTGAATTGTTTACGGCTTTGAATTGTTTTGCGGGTGCAGTTAAAACTGAAAATCTTATGGGAGCTCCATTTCTATTCGAGTTAGTGGCGGTGGTAAGTTAATGCGCTATTTGTCACAGTTATAAGCCCTACTCAACAGTATTTACTTAAAAATGCATTGTCCACTAGACGAACCATGAAGGTAAGTCTTGCATAGGTATGTTCAGTTGTGTGAAAGTATTGTGCGTTACAACTACTATTAAGAATATCACAAAGAAAATTTTAAATAATGTGATTTGATTTGGTTGCTTCTTTTTCAATTCAAACTGTTGCGGGAGCGGTTACTATGACATTGAAATCCCTTTACCTCATACGTAATTTAAAACTCGACTTTATTTTAATAGCTTGAGTGTTAGTTGTTAAAATCAAATTTAGCAACAGCGTAGTTTAAGGCTCGCTCGCCATTTGTGCTCAAGCACACCACTAGTTTATTTATTTATATATATGTTTGGACGTATGTATGTCATTTTGTACTTTGACCCTCCGTATTTTTGTGTTCGCTCCGCGTTCGACCCCGTCCCAATCTTCACTAAACAGAATCCTCCGGTTTAGCGACCATTACCCATATCACCTTAGAAATTGAATTGTTTACCGCTTTGAATTGTTTTGTGGGTGCAGTTAAAACTCAAAAACTTATGGGAGCTCCATTTCTATTCGAGTTAGTGGCGGTGGTAAGTTAATACGCTATTTGTCACAGTTATAAGCCCTACTCAACAGTGTTTACTTGAAAATGCATACGAATCACGAAGGTAAGTCTTGCGTAGGTATGTTCAGTTGTGTGAAAGTATTGTGCGTTACAACTACTATTAAGAATATCACAAATAAAATTTTAAATAACGTGACTTGATTTTGTTGCTTCTTTTTCAATTTAAACAGTTGCGGGGAGCGGTTACTATGGCATTGAAACCCCTTTACCACATACGTAATTTAAAAACTCGACTTTATTTTAGTAGCTTGAGTGTTAGTTGTTAAAATCAATCATTTAACAATAGTGTAGTTTAAGGCTCGCTCGCCATTTGTGCTCAAGCACACCACTAGTTTATTTATTTATTTGTATATATGTATGGACGTATGTATGTCATTTTGTACTTTGACCCTCGCGTTTATGTGTTAGTTACGTGGTCGACCCCGTCCCAAATTGCACTAAACAGAATCCTCTGGTTTATCGATCAGTACCCGTATCACCCTAGAAATTGAATTGTTTACCTTTTTGAATTCTTTTGTGGGTGCAGTTACAACTTGAAAACTTAAGGGACTTCCATTTCTATTCGAGTTAGTGGCGGTGGTAAGTCAATGCGCTCTTTGTCATGATTATAAGCCGTGCGCAACAGTATTTACTTGAAAATACATTGTACACTAGACTACTGCGAAGGTAAGTCTGTGTAGGTGCATGTCCAGTTGTGTCAAAGCATTGTCATATCACAAAGAAAACTTAAATAACGTGTATTGTTTTGTTGTTGTTTTTTTCCTTCATTGCAAGCAGTTGCAGAGAGTTGTTACTATGGCACTGAAATCCCTTTACCGTGTATGCGAAATTTAAAAACTGAACCTTATTTTCAGTGTTAGAAGTCAAAATAGTATAGTCTTTAGGCTCGCTCGCCATTTGTGCTCAAGCACATCACTAGTTATTATTCATTAACCTTCATAGAAAAACGAAAAACTGCTGCAATGCATGCATAACAAAAAAATTTTTTTTTTAATTACAAAAATGGCGTCCAACAGTGGAAAGAGACCACCACCTGATGAAGCTGTGTAGTCTTCCTCGCGAGGTAAAGGGTCTGGCTAGCGAGACTAGAAGCTGTGCAGCAGCATTTCATCTGGGACGACAAAATTATGAAAGGAAGAGCAAAAAACAAGATGCCATATTTTGCATGGAAACTGCAATAAGTGGCTTCACAGACGGTGTGCTGGGCTTTCACAGTCTGTTTTCAAAGTTCTCCAACTCTGATGGTTCTTCTGTCCTCATTGTCGACTAGACAGACAAGAATCATCTGCTGGAGAGAGATATTTCAAATATCAAAGAGAAAAGCTGTGTGCAGTCATGTCCAAGTCATCTTTCCAATCAAGATTCTACACCTGATAGATCATTTGCATCTGTAGTGAGACCAACTAGTCAGCAATCTGTCCCCAGTAAGCCTCACTTCATCATCAGTTTAGCTTAGTGATATGGGCCGGGGTGTTGATGAATGTCCACAAGTCACTTCACACCAGGTTAGGCTAAACAGGTATCAGTATTGTCTTCACTCATGCCTGACATCTCTATGTTCCGTTAGAGATTGCACGAGGCGGTAAATATTGCCTCACTCGTGTAAGACCTCTATTTGTAAAATTGTTGAGAACAACAACTGAAATTTCTTCTTTTCAACTGAAGTAAATTGACCTAATCCAAGCTATATATATAAAACCTTATAGGACTCCTTCAGAGAGAAACACTGAGAGTATTCTCTTAAAAGAGAGAAAGTATTTGATTTCTTCTGGGTCAAACCCAAAGGACATTAAAGTTAAAAGCAATGAACTTCTTATAAATGGATTGTCAATGGATCAGTTCAGGTTCCGTTGTTTCTCCGCTCAATGTCCAGAATTCAAATCAAATTTCCTCTGATTCGCAAGTTGATGTGAATCCAGTACACTCACAAGACACCAGATGAACCTAGTTCATCTTCAATTCCAAGCAATTCTCCTGATGGGTATAACTACTCTGCTCAACACCTCAACAGTCACAAGCAATATGTCATGCAATAGTTCACCACAAAACAACTACTCCACCTCAAATTTGTCCTCAAATATCTGACTAAGAAATGTCTGTCACTGTTATCCCATGGAATGCATGCAGTATTAATGTCTGTCACTGTTATCCCATGGAATGCATGCGGTATTAATGTCTGTCACTGTTATCCCATGGAATGCATGCAGTATTAATGTCTGTCACTGTTATCCCATGGAATGCATGCAGTATTAATGTCTGTCACTGTTATCCCATGGAATGCATGCAGTATTAATGTCTGTCACTGTTATCCCATGGAATGCATGCAGTATTAATGTCTGTCACTGTTATCCCATGGAATGCATATAGTATTAAGAACAAACTCTCCGATTTATTTTCAATCTCTCATTATGCAAAATCTCCCAGTATAATGAAATCACTATTAAAAAAAATATTCCCCCCCCCCAGACAGAATAAATGGTATTGGAGGTGGTATTATTTTAAACTCCTTGCCAAGTCACTCTTACATCTGTAGTCAAAGCTCAGAGTTTATTGTGTGTGGTGGTGCAGGTGAAAGTGCACGGGTTGTGTCTGAAGGAGAGTTTAAATATTAGTACATGAAGTTTGAGATCTGTGAACTGACACACCCACTTTATAAGCCGTCTTGTCTCACCTACTGTTCCTACACAAGTGGCAGGCCTCATGTTCTCCACCATGTGTGTGTGTGTGCGTTTTGCCCCTTGTTTTCCCCCAATTTAACTACTTCTCATGACAAGTCATCAAACACGCCCTTTTACACAAGAGAACAATTATACAAAAGTAATAAAGCTAAACACTAAACTGATTGGTATCTAGTCCATTGTGTAGAGAGGGACTAGTTAGAGAGTAACTGTAAGGGGTGTGTCACATAGTGGATCATGGTGGAGCGTACTTCAGAACAAAATGGTGGATCCATGAGTGCTGGGCATGTGACCAGTCCCACCACCACCACAAGCAACACGAGTAGCATCAGCAGCACAACCCAATAAAATGCTTGAAGAAACTTGCTAGAATTATTTGTAGTCTTTGTAACTTCTTCCACTGCTGCATCGACATCTACAGAAAGTCACACACACACACATACACATGCACACACACAGACACACACACACACACACATGCACACACACACACACACACACACACACAGATGATAGCTTGACCACCCAGCATATTCTAATGAAGTCACCTGAGTCTGGCTCTTCCTGGGTTATGGAGGTGGCGTTTCCGTTGGTCAACTCCTGATTTTTTCTTTTCGACCGTTGAGCCTCTCTTTCCTTCCTGGCTAATGCCCTCTGTCTTGCCTCTTTCTTCTTCTGCTTCTCTTCTTCTTCTCTTTTTCTACGCAGCTCATTCTGATGTTCACGTTCTGCCTCAGAGAATTTTCTCTTGGTAATTGCAAGCACCTAAGTTTCCATAGTTGTTGCAAGAGTAAGAGAGCACATTATTACACCATATGTACTGGTACCAAATGACTGGTGGGGAACCCTAGATAACTGTCTGGCTGGGGATTGAACCCAGGATAATTTTCTGGCATTGGGAATTAAAAAGTTGCTGGCATTGGGGATTAAACTTAGGAAAACTTGCTGGTATTGGGGATTAAACTAACTTGCTGGCATTGGAGATTAAACTTAGGATAACTTGCTGGTATTGGAAATTGAACCCAGGATAACTTGTTCAACACACAAGCACTCTACCTCTGGGCTATGACTAGCAGTGAGCAACCAAGGCAAGGTACTGCAAATCCACTAAGAAATCAAATTAGTCCCAAGGATTTTTTTCTTCCCATGACACTTTCTCAACATGGAGATGGCGTTTCCGTTGGTCATTATTACACCATATGTACTGGTACCAAATGACTGGTGGGGAACCCTAGATAACTGTCTGGCTGGGGATTGAACCCAGGATAATTTTCTGGCATTGGGAATTAAAAAGTTGCTGGCATTGGGGATTAAACTTAGGAAAACTTGCTGGTATTGGGGATTAAACTAACTTGCTGGCATTGGAGATTAAACTTAGGATAACTTGCTGGTATTGGAAATTGAACCCAGGATAACTTGTTCAACACACAAGCACTCTACCTCTGGGCTATGACTAGCAGTGAGCAACCAAGGCAAGGTACTGCAAATCCACTAAGAAATCAAATTAGTCCCAAGGATTTTTTTCTTCCCATGACACTTTCTCAACATTTTACCCCTGCAATTTATCACTCATAGTATCTGCTCAGTATGTTGTAAGTTAAGAAGCTCATTAGGTTACAGCTTAGGTTTTTTTTACTTGTACATATGTTAGGTTCATTCCCTCACATATTAATACCTGAGTAGCACACCGGGTGCAGTCTGCCGGGCTCACACACTTGGCGGCTACCTCCTGCAGCTCTCCCTCCAACTGGTTCTTCTTCAAGTCCAACAAATTCAGCTTCTTCAGCTTCCAGAAAGTGAGGGGCAGTGAGGTGAGCTGATTGCCATAGAGATCCAGCTTTTTAAGAGAAGTAAGATTGCCAAAGGAGTCAGGAAGTCTGCACAGCTGGTTTTTGCTCAGATCCAAACTCACCAAATGAGTGAGGTTACCAAAATCATCCTGCATGTAAGCAAAGACACCTAGACTCCATCCCATCAGACAGACACACCCACTCCATCCCATCAGACAGGCACAACCCACTCCATCCCATCAGACAGGCACAACCCACTCCATCCCATCAGACAGAGACAACCCACTCCATCCCATCAGACAGACACAACCCACTCCATCCCATCAGACAGGCACAACCCACTCCATCCCATCAGACAGGCACAACCCACTCCATCCCATCAGACAGAGACAACCCACTCCATCCCATCAGACAGACACAACCCACTCCATCCCATCAGACAGACACAACCCACTCCATCCCATCAGACAGACACAACCCACTCCATCCCATCAGACAGAGACAACCCACTCCATCCCATCAGACAGACACAACCCACTCCATCCCATCAGACAGACACAACCCACTCCATCCCATCAGACAGAGACAACCCACTCCATCCCATCAGACAGACACAACCCACTCCATCCCATCAGACAGACACAACCCACTCCATCCCATCAGACAGAGACAACCCACTCCATCCCATCAGACAGAGACAACCCACTCCATCCCATCAGACAGAGACAACCCACTCCATCCCATCAGACAGAGCAACCCACTCCTCCCATCAGCAAGACCACCCACTCCATCCCATCAGACAGACACAACCCACTCCATCCCATCAGACAGACACAACCCACTCCATCCCATCAGACAGAGACAACCCACTCCATCCCATCAGACAGACACAACCCACTCCATCCCATCAGACAGAGACAACCCACTCCATCCCATCAGACAGGCACAACCCACTCCATCCCATCAGACAGGCACAACCCACTCCATCCCATCAGACAGAGACAACCCACTCCATCCCATCAGACAGACACAACCCACTCCATCCCATCAGACAGGCACAACCCACTCCATCCCATCAGACAGGCACAACCCACTCCATCCCATCAGACAGAGACAACCCACTCCATCCCATCAGACAGACACAACCCACTCCATCCCATCAGACAGGCACAACCCACTCCATCCCATCAGACAGGCACAACCCACTCCATCCCATCAGACAGAGACAACCCACTCCATCCCATCAGACAGACACAACCCACTCCATCCCATCAGACAGACACAACCCACTCCATCCCATCAGACAGACACAACCCACTCCATCCCATCAGACAGAGACAACCCACTCCATCCCATCAGACAGACACAACCCACTCCATCCCATCAGACAGACACAACCCACTCCATCCCATCAGACAGAGACAACCCACTCCATCCCATCAGACAGACACAACCCACTCCATCCCATCAGACAGACACAACCCACTCCATCCCATCAGACAGAGACAACCCACTCCATCCCATCAGACAGAGACAACCCACTCCATCCCATCAGACAGAGACAACCCACTCCATCCCATCAGACAGAGCAACCCACTCCATCCCCTCAGACAGACACAACCCACTCCATCCCATCACAACAACCCACGCCATCCCATCAGAACAGAGCAACCCACCCATCATCCTCATGTTTCCCATCAGACAGGAGACACCCCCTCCAAGCCCTCACGAGCAAACCAACGCATCCCATCCGAACAGACCACCCACCTCTCATCCCACAGACCAACACAACCCGCTCCATCCCCTCAGACCAAGACACAACCACCCCACCCATCAGACAGAGACAACCCACTCCATCCCATCAGACAGACACAACCCACTCCATCCCATCAGACAGACACAACCCACTCCATCCCATCAGACAGACACAACCCACTCCATCCCATCAGACAGACACAGCCCACTCCATCCCATCAGACAGACACAACCCACTCCATCCCATCAGACAGAGACAACCCACTCCATCCCATCAGACAGAGACAACCCACTCCATCCCATCAGACAGACACAACCCACTCCATCCCATCAGACAGACACAACCCACTCCATCCCATCAGACAGACACAACCCACTCCATCCCATCAGACAGAGACAACCCACTCCATC
>WLWD01005536.1_pt1 | contig 11858 bp, 8 predicted proteins | sample 6712731 | NCBI WGS metagenome assembly WLWD01 (sample SAMN12718690, study PRJNA576275) | sponge metagenome | isolation source: marine sponge | host: Mycale hentscheli | place: New Zealand: South Island, Marlborough, Capsize Point | collected 2014-11-01
GACAATGCATTTTTAAGTAAATACTGTTGAGTAGGGCTTATAACTGTGACAAATAGCGCATTAACTTACCACCGCCACTAACTCGAATAGAAATGGAGCTCCCATACGATTTTGAGTTTTAACTGCACCCGCAAAACAATTCAAAGCCGTAAACAATTCAACTTCTAAGGTGATACGGGTAATGGTCGCTAAACCGGAGGATTCTGTTTAGTGAAGTTTGGGACGGGGTCGAATGCGGAGCGAACACAAAAATACGGAGGGTCAAAGTACAAAATGACATACATACGTCCATATATATAAATAAACAAACATCCCCGATTTTTTCATTTTTACCCCTGTTAGTGTCTCGCTCGCTACGCTCGCTCGCCAATAACATATACCCGATTTTGCATTATCCAGCCCTAATACTGTCTCGCTCGCTACGCTCGCTCGCCAACAAACAAACATCCCCGATTTTCAATTGTGTTACCCCTGTAAGTGTCTCGCTCGCTACGCTCGCTCGCCAATTAGACCTCGTGTGGATAAACGATAAAAATAAAAGGTATGACGATACAAACTTTCCGTTAACCCTTTCGTTCCTAATCCCGCTTTAAAGACACACGTCTAGGGGGGACAGGAAAGTCGCCAAGTGACTTTTGACCCGCGCGCGCGCTACTATTAGCTAGTTGGTTTCGCGCCCCAGTAATGACCTTTGACCCGAAGAGTTGTTGTTGTTCACGCGCGTGCGTGTCACTCAGTCTCTTAGAGTTGACAGGTGTTTGTTTGAACTTACCCGCTCTAATTCGTGTGTCTTCCGTCAATTACTCAGAACTGTGAGCGGCTCAGGTGGGTAAGCTAACCGGGCCTTAGGTGTAAGAGGACTGATGTGCATCTCCCAAGTAAGTCGTGCTTGTGCGTGTGAGTGTGGTATAAATTAGGGTTGGCCTGTACTGTTAGATTTCCAGTTATGATAAAATATTTTCCTTCAGTTGATAAATAATAATATAATAGCTATGCAAGTTACAAGTTTTTTTTCAAAGTCTGATGTTTCATTTAGTAGTTGGTGTTACTGTTTTAGTTTGCTAGGAAGACAACTGGAACAAAACCATTCATCTTGAGGTTCATCTTCAAGCCCAACACATTCCCTGCAACAACAAAAAAAAGAGAGAGGTTATTTTGACATTTTAAAGACTTAGCTAAAGACTTTACCAATGAAACCACTGGTCACAAGCATCACATTGCACCATGTTTAATTTGGACGTTGAGCGAGGGCAAACGCTGCAAGCCCAGTCCTTCCTTAGTGCCTCCACTAAAAGTACAGTATAGAGTGAAATATTAAGATGATTATAAATAGAAGTACCTTTTTTTTCAACTGCAGACCAGCCATATTTGGTGAAGTATTTTTGTAGATTGTTCACTGGATAATATCTGGGCTTATTTGTTCCATTATACCCGTTAAATTAATTTTTTCCTGCTTTATCACTAGACTCTGTAATGCCGACTTATTGCAGATCAGCGAGAGTACATCTAAAAATAGCATGGTAATTATTAAAATTTAAAAATTATATTTATTGGTACCACTTACGATAAATCTTGTGTTGAAGAGGTGGGCATTGCGTATTTGTAGTACTTAGTAAAATATTTAAAATGTCTGTTTTTTCGGTGGAATTTGGCTTTGATAGCCGAATATTAGTACAATTTCTTTTTCTTTTCGTAGAATGAAAAGGCCGCTGCACGCCAATGTGTTTGTTTGGTGGCTGTTGATTGGAGGCTGGTAATTTCCCAATGTCTGATGACTGCTGTGTGATTTTCACATGGCTCAAGGCTGACGTAAGCAATTTGTTTATTTCCTGTAGGGTATTTGCATCTGCAACGTTGTCAATGGCTTTCTCAAGAACTAAAATCTTGTCATGAATTTTTTCCCTACATGTGGTTAGGTTGTCTATTTCGTCTGGATTTCTAATGTTTTGTAGCACTACGGCTTTGTCCATGGTATCATCTCTTTTGGAAGCTTGTGGTGTGGAGCTAGTTGAAGCTAATGAGCGCACTAAAAGGTGAACATGTTTACATATTGAGGCACGGATGAGGGCATCCGGGCAGTCACAGGAATACATGTGTAAGCATATATGGCAATCTGAACACATCATTGCACAGTTGTAAGGGCACACCTCATTGACCTGAACAACAATATACGTGTTTTTACCATCCATGGAGTTTACCTCCCACGTATGGTACTGTTTAGTTTCTGTAATTAGATTTACAGGCATCTTTAGGCTGGTCTTGTGTCGCACTCTAATTTGTGTTATTCTGTCACTCATTTTACCTTTTTCAATTTTTGTTATTCTCTCAAATCCTTTGTCTCTGGCTAGTTTTAATAGGACTCCAATGCAATTGTCTAGACGTTTGTTTACCTTTCCTTTTAGGTAAACATATTTTAACACTCTGTGGAAGGCTTCAACATACATATTAGTATTAATGGCAGCTTCTTTGCGGTAGCACATTGCCCATTGCTCCTTTTTTTTGACATAGTAACATTCAAAATAGTCGGCAAAATCACATGTCAGTGGCGAGTCTCGGAGACTTTGTAAAGTTCGTTGAAGCAATACTTCAAATTTGGGAACATCTGTCTCATCAAGTAAAACCCTCAAATTATGGTAGATGGTGATCTTCAGTTGATCGTCCGCCAGTTTGTCAATGTTCTTTCTCCATGCTTTATCGACATGCCAAGTACAAAGTAGTCTCTTGGGTGGTGTACAAGTGTAAAATGTAGATGTCCAAGCATTATAGAACTGTTCCGCTAAGTCGGACATGAACCACTTAGGTGTGAGTACTCCTACTCTATCCTTAATAGCATCAAAGAAATGTGTCAACACAGGTTGATCTTCTCTGTTGGAGATGCACCATGCTGCTGGAAAGCCTTCACCATAATCATCCACTATCATGATAGTAATAAGGATAAAATCGTATCCATTTGTGCCGAAAGTGCTATCAATGCATACTACCCGGTCTAAACTAAACCTTTTGAGGATGTCTGCTTGCAGTGATGTCTGTATACAGAGTATGAAATCCTTTTCAGCAAGTTTTTCGCAACCCTTGACTGGTGGTGTTCCTTGTGGTTTATATAACAACACAGGATTGTGATGGTGAGTTTTCATTTCCTCTACCCACAGATACACGCTAGTAGCATCATCTTGATGTCTTTTGTTGCCAGAACAAAAAGCCATTTTTATATTAGTTATATCTTTTCTTGTGAGCAGATGTATTCTGTGGTAGGAGTCGCCCATGTTATCTCTGATTTCATCAAGAATATGCTGAATGTCTACTCCATTAGCTAGCTTGGCAGCTACTGCTAACCTTTCAGTTTCTGATATTCGAAGGTGGCCCATGGACGTCTGATGGCCATAGTGAGTTTTATGAACTGTAACATTGACACTTCCATCTTTGTTTGTGTTTACAATCAGTGCAGCAGTGCAATATGCGTTTAGTTTAGATGTTCCTTGGCTTTTTAAATGTCTCTTCCCAATACCTCTACTCTCAAAGTTGCCACTTCTGTTGCAGTAAAAATACAAAGAAGAACCTTTTTTGCCACTGCTCTGCACATACCAACAATTGCATTTCTTTTCATAATCCTCCTTCCAAAGTTTGAATTCTGTACAAGTATACACACACACACACACACACACACACACACACACACATAAAAACGTAAAGCACATGTCAACCTATACGTACGTTACACTATTTTTAGAATCGAATATGTGTACTTACCTTCGATACATTGAAAGCTCTTTTTTTCACTTTCCATAGAAAAGCAGTGAACTTTCTCCAAATGAGACCTCAGTCCATCAAGATGATAACAGGTAAAAGCACATGTATCTTCTAAACATTTGATGTTTCCTCCGGCTTGCTGCTCATTAGGATGTTTTTGCTGCAAATGTTTGAACAAACTTCTTTTGTGAGCATAATTTGCTCCGCAAAGTTTACAATGAAATGGTGATGTAGACAGACCAATGGGAGATACAGACTGACTAATCGAACAAGGCTTACTTGCTTGTGTGGAGGCACCCGTGACTGCGACAGGTACAGACTGACTAGTCAAACAAGGCTTACTTGCTTGTGTGGAGGCACCCGTGACTGCGACAGGTACAGACTGACTAGTCGAACAAGGCTTACTGGCTTTTGTGGAGGCACCCGTGACTGCGACAGGTACAGACTGACTAGTCGAACAAGGCTTACTGGCTTGTGTGGAGGCACCCGTGACTGCGACAGGTACAGACTGACTAGTCGAACAAGGCTTACTGGCTTGTGTGGAGGCACCCGTGACTGCGACAGGTACAGACTGACTAGTCAAACAAGGCTTACTTGCTTGTGTGGAGGCACCCGTGACTGCGACAGGTACAGACTGACTAGTCGAACAAGGCTTACTGGCTTTTGTGGAGGCACCCGTGACTGCGACAGGTACAGACTGACTAGTCGAACAAGGCTTACTGGCTTGTGTGGAGGCACCCGTGACTGCGACAGGTACAGACTGACTAGTCGAACAAGGCTTACTGGCTTGTGTGGAGGCACCCGTGACTGCGACAGGTACAGACTGACTAGTAGGGAGAACTAGATAATTAGGAGCATTGTAAGTTATTAAGTAGAGTCCCTAATGGTAACTTACCTTTATGATGAATTCTTCTAGCACGTGTTGGTTCCAAGTACACATTAGGATGATAATATGTATCCTTGTGTATTGGTCTGTAGAGATCCAACAATTTTTTTCTTAAACCCAAATGTCTGAAGGACAAATAGGTTGTGAACTAAACTTGTTATAAAATTAAACACTTCTTACAGCAATTTTCCATTCAGTAGCTCTTCAAGCATGATTTTTCTAAAAATTCCCATATGCTTCTAATAGGTAAAAGCAAGTAAAATATTAATCCAACACTATCATTTGGTGTAGCAGATTTACCTGTTGAAATGAGAATGGTTGTTCCAAACATCGGTAAAACATGTACTAAATAAAAATTAAATTTTTTCTAAACATTAATTTATAACAATATTCAAACGTACTTGGCAAATAAAGACACCACAATCTATTCCATTATCTTGTTTTGGTATATCCTGTTAGGTAATGAATGTGATATTGATTCATTGTTAATAATTATTGATATGGTATCTACCTTTCGAATGATGTACTTCCATTCAGACAAATTTGAATATTTGCACCTGTGCTTCAAATAGGATCTGTAAGAACATTTAGGTAAATCTACATCATGTTAAAAACATTGCTCACTTGATATGTGACCAGTACAATACATTGTCTTTGTATAGGGAGTCATAATATTCAGCTTGTTGTGCCTTTATATCAACAACCTGCAATAGTTCGTTTAAAATACAGTGACCCATATTGTATACTGTAGATCTATAACGTACAAGCAAAGTCCAATGGCATCCACCATCATTGATAATAAACAGAAGCAAGTCCTGTTGTGATATGTCAACCTGCATATGACATTATTTTAATGTACGAATGTTTACCCCTCACTTATTTGTACGTACGTTTGTATACCATTTCTCAATCCCCTTATAGCCACTTTTCATATATTTATTTAGAAAATGGGAGCTAATTGGTAGTATGAGCTTCTTGCACTCCTAAATGAAGTACGTATTCAGTGATTAAGCACATTTCTTACAATCAAAAATACATACCTTGATAGTCTCGCATTCTATCAATTTCGCATACTGGAACATGACCTACATATGTACATAAGTATTTACATATCTAAACCCTGCACTTAGTAAGAACACAACAAACCTGGTCTGTCAAATATGTTGGGCCAACAATATTGTTGCACTCACTGATGGACAAAGATAAACTTGAGGGTTCTGCATGACATATAACATTATTTCACCACAGTGATTTTAGGTGCTCTATTGTGCATGAGGCTGTATGTGTGTGAGTGTGTGGATGGATATATGTGTGGGTATGCTTTGATGTCACATGTTTAGTCCAGTAGTGTTGGTATTAGTCGGTAAAGTGTCATTTAGTAGGCACATCCACATTTTAAATTAAAATTTTTATTATTTTGCCCACCCCCTCTAGATGCAGAATGCAACCCTGTCATCTACGTACAGTGTGACAGTATTACATTGGGCTCTGATGAGAAACTGAAGTACAATTGCAAGAAGGATTTCATGGGTATGTATAATAGATTTATCAAAATAGAACTAGCTATTTGTACTCTTAAGATTACCTCTTGATACTTCATAAAATAATTGGTATGGCTCTTGCTGTAGTACAGTCGCAACACTGACTGAGGTCACCTAAATAATCCATCAATAACTCTAAAATACCAACACAACACTGACATGTGTTTTGTACCTCTGCATCATCCATATATATCCAGTCTGTGTCACATAATGGTGACTTCACGAATGCCGTATAGTGACCACAGCCTCTATAGAGGGATTTATAGACTACAACTCCTGCTAGTTGATATATTGTCATTTTATTGTTGATCTGACATGAAATAGTTGTGCTCTGTACAATTCATGAAGCAAAACATAAATAGGATTTGCATATTATTGTCAGTGTGTTTGTCATTACCTGGATTTGGATAACATCATTGTTTCCGTTTCTGTGCATAAGGAAGAGTTTAATTTGTTTAGTTGTATTCATTTACAGAACTTACATTGGCCCATGTTGCACTGGAAGTATGCATAGCAATGATGGTTTCTTCTTGATATTTGTTTTTTTTCTTTTCTTGTATTTTTCATGCACCTGCAAGTATTACTTTTAAATTTCAATTGATGTATATTTGTGATTTTCCTTACCTGTTACACATACTGCATACATGCTCTTCACCGAAGTGCATGTCCATTACTTCTTGCATTGACTTTGAGGTTGATGTCTGTATAATATTCACCATGCCTGTATTGCAGATGCTCACATTTGTCACATTACCTGAACTTTACTGTTTCTTTTGTTGTGTGGGATGAAGATACCAAACCACATTGAGTGCACATCACTAGTATACACAGGTAATGGTATCTAAAACATCACGTTTAGCCGATTATTTTACCTGTTTCTGTGGATTCAATCCATAGCGAATCTGAGGCAATATCTGTATAGCTGTTAGTACAAAACAAAACATTCATTTGGTCTTATCCCAACGTGCATGTCAATGAATCACGGTTTTGAAATATCATTACTGGGCAGTGCAACCATGTACATACATATCAGCAATTTCAAACCACGATTAATCATGTCACTAAATGTTTATTTATTTATGTTGCAACCTGATGGTACTGCTTTTGCTGAGATGCACAACAGAAATATAGCTGAGTGATTAACTGATTTACAATTATATCAAAATAGCTATGATGATTATTCTTACTGGATGTTACTTTTTTAGCTAAAGGTATGATCATGAGATATTCTTTGATTGAAACTTATTCAGATGACAAACAAAAAAAATTGTCGTCATCTTGGGTAATGCGAAGTAATAATTGTTTCTACTCAGAAGTGGTCAGTTTTTTGTTCTTTTGTTCCAAGCTTGCAGCATTCCAAGCTTGCAGCATTGAGCATGTTGCAGTACACTTTACCATACCTTGATAATTTAGCGTGTGTGTGTGTGTGTGTTTGTGCGCGCGTGCATGCGTAACATTGTGTTTGTGTTTTAATTACCTTTCTTTTTTCTTATAGTGTGTGAGACCAGATTGTAGTGCATGGATGTTGTTAGATTGACGTGGGCAGGCTGCGGCGAAGTTTTGCAAGCGCTTAACAATTCTGCATGTGTATACTTCCTGGATCTGCCCTTTTTTTTCTTTGCACACCCTTGGAGGAAAACTCTCTATCTATGGAAGAATTTTGGAGATAAATAAAGTTTGCTGTAGAAAGCATTAAAATACCTGGTCCTCAATAAGTGCTGTTAGGGGAGTCAACAATTGATGGCTACGCTGGCTTAGCTGCCTCTTTGGCAGCGTTTTGGATGAGGTGGTTAGTGGCCATATTTATAGGCGTGGTTTATTATCATTCAATTAACGCATACTTGTGGAACTGGTGCAGTATACGCGTGTCACCAGACCCTTCCCCCGCTACGCGGGGTTCGGTAAAGGGTCTGACTACGCCAGACTAGGCTGTTGTCAGGCCATAGGGGGATTGCATGATGACATCACGTTACTTCCTACCACACCTACTGTTTGTGGGTTGTAAGGCCACAAGCAGGTGTTTACTTGAAGGACCAGTCTTGACAGACACTAGTGTGCAATCAACTTTGCTCACCCCAAACTAGCCAAGCTAGCTCAAGAAAAACTCGGTCAGAATTTGATGTTGACTTCATAGACAATTTTCTGAGAAAAGTGATCTCAGGCCACTAGGTACATAACTGAGCATGCTCAGTAAACGAGGAAGTCATACATAATTAGAATAGAGTAAAGGTGAATGAACACAATTAAGATAAGCATGAGTAAATGGCAGTGATACTGCCTAAACAATAAAGCAAACAATAATAAAAATAAATAATAAATGAAAACAGGGATTAAAAGCGGTTGTTGGGTCACAAACCCAAACACCTACTTGTGGTACAGCAAGGTGGTAGCACTTCACACAGGCCTGGCCCTGAATTATGAGAAAACCAGCAGCCAGACTGGCTGTCAATGAGTTCTGAGAAGAACTAGTGGTAAGCTCAAGCATACCCAAATTTTCACCACTCCATAATACAGCTTCCAATAATCTCAAATTTTGGTATCAGCATGTTGAAAATGTCATAATCTATATGTTCCTGGAATTTGGTAACTCTGCTGCATACCATGCAGGTGCTGCAGTTGAAAATAGAGCCAGTGGTGGTGAGAAACGTACATTTTCAATGGTATTACCCCTTGCAGAGATACCACAAGTGGACGTGGTAGGAAGTAATGTGATGTCATCATGCAATTCCCCTATTGACAATATGATTTTGTAACTCCTCAGTCCTCACCCCTCTTGTATTTTGTATTTTACAAATGAAGAGTCAAAAAAATATGTGTGTGTGTGTGTATCTGTGCGTGCGTGTGTGTATAGTTGTTGTTGGGGGGAGGGACCTGAAGACTGTTAAACCATATACAGTAGAACCTCGCTTATCCGGACCCCGAAGTTACGGGCAGCACTATTTGAGGAAGTTGAATTATTATGGGTGGGGCTACGGATAAACGCACGCTGCCCTTTAGAACATAGCTGTGAGAATTAGAGCAATATTGTATTTAACCCTCAGCGCGCATGTGCGTGAGGGGTTACAGTAGTCATCTTGACATTCATTCACTCATTCATTCACTCTGTCTGTCTGTCAACAGCGGATCTCGAAGACTGCAGCCATCCAAGCGTCGAAAGCGGCATCAAACTGTTGTATACAATTTTTTGTTTCGACTTAGTTTTCCAGAAAAAGCAAGGTAAACTCCAGCCGTGCGGCCGATAGCTTTTGACTATGGGTGACGTCCCTTACCGGACGCACGATCACGTGAGCATACACTCTTGCTGGGGGGTACGTAGCCTATTTAACACTGTTCAATGCTTGCAATTTTTGATTTGTTAGCGTGGCTTAGGCAGTAACGTATTAGGCTAGCGATGCGTAGGTCGCGGGTTTGAGCCCCAGTATGACCATTTCTTTTTCTACTTTTGTTTTTTACTTTTTTCTTTTCCTTTTTTTCCCTTCCTTTATTCTTTCTTTTCATTTTCTTTTCACCCCTCTTTCTTTCTTACATGTAGTTCTCTTCTTCTTTCTCTTTAATATTCTTTCTTTCTCTGATTCTTACATTTGTTATAACATCTGAGGGTTGGGGTGTAGTGTACAGCTAGCTCCTAATCTTTTTTTCTGGACATTACTTGTGATCTTTTAGAGTACTTGAGGATCTAGAGCTGAGGGTTCGCACCTATGGTGCTCTAGTTTATTAATTAATACCCACCTAATATTTTTTCTCACATATGGAGCAGGTCATTTTGAGTCATAATTTCCCCCTTTAAGTTATGATAATTCTGTTTAATGCCACTTTTTCTGACTGTAATTAACAATTTATCTCAGTTGTAGTCATTTGGTGGGTAATAAAACAGTTGATTCCCGTTAGCCTTGGATATTATGGTCGCAAATGTTCCTTGTCCTCGTGATAATGCCCTTGGAGTCAGGCCGTTTTCAACCATAGCAGCACAAGCATTAACTATTTATTTATTTATTTATTTATTTATTTATTATTTATTTATTATTTATTTATTATTTATTGATTATTTATTTATTATTTATTTATTATTTATTTATTATTAATTTATTGATTATTTATTGATATTGATTATTTATTGATTATTCATTTATTATTTATTTATTTATTTATTTATTATTTATTTATTTATTTATTATTGATTTTTTATTTATTATTTATTTATTATTTATTTATTTATTATTTATTTTTTATTTATCTTTTATTTATTTATTATTTATTTATTTATTTATTTATTATTTATTATTCTTTTTTATTTTATTATTTCTTCTTTCTTTTCTTTCCTTCTTTCTTCTTTCCCTTTCTTTCTTCTATCTTTCTTTCTTCTTCCTTTCTTTCTTTTTCTTTTTTCTTGCCTTCTGCTTTCTTTCTTTCTTCTTTCTTTTCTTCTTTCTTTCTTTCTTCTGTCTTTTTATCTTTCCTTCCGTTTCTTTCTTTCTTCTTCTCTTTCTTTTTTTCTTTCTTCTGTTCTTCTTCTTACTTTTCTTTTCTTCTTCTTCTTTCTTTCTTTCTTCTTTCTTAGTTCTTTCTTTCTTCTTTCTTCTTCTTCTTCCCTTCTTTTCTTTTCTTTCTTTCTTTCTTCTTTCTCTTTTTTCTTTCTTCTTCGTTTTTCGTCTTTCTTTCTTTCTCTTTCTCTTTCTTTTCTTTTCTTTCTTCTTTCTTTCTTCTTCTTCCTTCTTTCTTTTTTCTTGCTTTCTTTTTTCTTTCTTTCTTTCTTCTTTTCTTTTCTACTTCTTTCTTTTCCTCTTCTTTCTTTTCTCTTCTTTTTCTTCTTTCTTCTTTTCTCTTCTTGCTTACTTTCTTTGGCCTCGGGGCCTCCTTACCCTCCCCTCCCCCTCTAGCGAGTCAGGTTGTAAGGCTGGCCTCTCGGTTGATGTCTGAGACTTCCGCTCTCAGTAACAGACTGGGAACGTTTACTGGAAACAATTCCCCGCTCCGGACTTCTCGCTAATTAGCTAGGTATTAATTATACAGTCTAGCAGTGGCTTGATAATATTCAGATGTAAAACGGTTTGAATAACAACGAGAAGTGAGAAAGAGACCACGGGTAACAAAGGTGATACGTGAATGTGATAGTAATACGCATGTACATAAAACAAGAATTGAGCATGCTCGGTAAGTGTGAAATGATGCATAAGTAAAAGTGAATGATAATTAGTTAGCTAATAGAGTCCAGTTGAAATTAGCTTCTTTGGTCTTCAACATTATTTATTATTTATTTATTATTTATTTATTATTTATTTATTTTATATTTATTTATTTTATATTTATTTAGTATTAAATTGTGCTATTACCTCTCTGGTAACTTCAGCATTAAGTTCTGTAAGAGTCCAGTATAAAATTCATTGGCATCTTGTTGTTCCCCATAAGATATAGATGGCCCAATATCTCCTATTTATAATAAAACATTATATAAAAGTTCATTACATTATATTTTTTAACTTACTTCCCAGGTTCCTCAAGAGTGGAGTCAAGTCAAGAGTCCTGCGACAGAGACTGTATCGATACTGTGCAGATATGGCATTAATTGCTGATGTAAGGCATCTGCCTAATGTATCAATTGATTATTCATCAATAAATTTTAATGGTTACAATTTATTGTAATATCGCTTATGTCATGATGTAATTAAATAGTAAATTATTTTTTT
>WLWD01004025.1_pt1 | contig 11852 bp, 13 predicted proteins | sample 6712731 | NCBI WGS metagenome assembly WLWD01 (sample SAMN12718690, study PRJNA576275) | sponge metagenome | isolation source: marine sponge | host: Mycale hentscheli | place: New Zealand: South Island, Marlborough, Capsize Point | collected 2014-11-01
GTCATGTCGAGTGAACGTGTCACATGTTTAATAACTGACCCTGTGACAAGTCATGTCGAGTGAACGTGTCACATGTTTAATAACTGACCCTGTGACAAGTCATGTCGAGTGAACGTGTCACATGTTTAATAACTGACCATGTGACAAGTCATGTCGAGTGAACGTGTCACATGTTTAATAACTGACCATGTGACAAGTCATGTCGAGTGAACGTGTCACATGTTTAATAACTGACCCTGTGACAAGTCATGTCGAGTGAACGTGTCACATGTTTAATAACTGACCCTGTGACAAGTCATGTCGAGTGAACGTGTCACATGTTTAATAACTGACCCTGTGACAAGTCATGTCGAGTGAACGTGTCACATGTTTAATAACTGACCATGTGACAAGTCATGTCGAGTGAACGTGTCACATGTTTAATAACTGACCATGTGACAAGTCATGTCGAGTGAACGTGTCACATGTTTAATAACTGACCCTGTGACAAGTCATGTCAAATGATTGAGTGGTGTGACATGTGTCTAGGGAATGACGTACTGCTAGCAAAGGCCTGCAATGCAATTGGAGACAGCTACATGGACAGTCAGAAATGGCTGCATGCCATCACGTACTATAACAATGCTAGGAACTACAAACAGCTGGCGGAGTGCTACTACAGACTGGAGGACTATAAAGCTCTGGAAGCCATGGCCGCATTCATCCCCGACAATGACCCTCTCCTTAAGGTAATAACTACGTTTCCCTCTGAACCTAGTAAGTACATGGTATTCTGTGAATGAAAGGTATTCAGGTGCACTAAGTATTAGATAAGATTTTCAAGTAAACCTAGCTAAAAATTTGTGGATTTCAGCCCATCCTTAAGTAATAAGGGGTGGGGCATGCAAGGACAGAGACAGATGATTGCAAGTAGACATAGAACAATCAGAATACAGATTGAACTTTGAAGTTTCCTGTACTCTGTGTAGAGTCTAGCACAGAAGTTCATGCTGGTGGGAATGTGTGAACAAGCAGTGGACATGTTTGTGAAGATGGGAGACATACAGGGAGCCATCGACTGCTGTGTGGAGCTGAACCAGGTGTGTGCATGTGTATGCATTGTGTGTGTTTGTGTGTGCTCATGTGTGACTGTGTTGTGCTGCATGCAGTGGGATCTGGCCATGGACTTGTCCAATAAACATCACATGGAGGGGGTGGAGTCCAAGCTCACTGCATACGCCACCAAGTTACTCGACAACAACAAGATTATATCTGCAATCCAACTGTATCCATAATCAGGTGCTTGGAGTATGTACATGCAGGAACCGTACATGCATGTCAATTCATACTGCTATGTACAGGGAGAGTGGGAGTGGGTCAAATACATGTGTTGAAGAAAGCCACCTGAGATGACCTCACGGGCACATGTGCTAACCTCACACAACACATGTACTCACCTCACACGACACATGTACTCACCTCACACGTGCTCACCTCACACGGCACATGTATGTACTCACATGTCAAGTACCTTTAATAACTCTACTAGAAGTATTCCTTTACTAGTGAACAGTTATAGGAAAGCCAACAAACACTTGGAAGCAGCTAAACTCCTTCAAAAAGTAATTGTTCATATGCACACGTTCACAACTAGTTCACAGAGCACTGTATTCCTGTAGGTTGCACAAGAAGGTCGTGTTGCCGGCTATTTACCTTCCAAACTTAAACGGTTTTACGTATTATCTGCTCTAGAAGTGAGTTATGAGAGCATTAGTGTATGTATGTGTGTATGTATGTATGTGTGTATGTATGCATGTGTGCGTGATAATTATGCATCTGCAGGTAGAACAGCATCTAACACACTCACGTCAGAAGCGTCGAGTTTTAGGAGGTGTGGCTAGTGGATTTAGGGATGATGTTGATCACACGTTGAAGGGATTGTTGGCTGAGGCTAGCAGCAAGAGTGTGATAGAAACAGAGCTGTTGAACCAGCCATGGAGAGGGGCTGAGGCCTACCACTACTTCATTCTCACTCAGAACTTGTACTACGCTGGCAAATATAGAGAGTGTCTGCAGACAGTGAGTTCCTTGCCTTAGAGTGAAATGTACCATGAGCAACTCTGTGCGCATTTCACATGTACATGCATATGACATGTACATGTCATAGCAAACAATGATTGCTGGGAGGAAATGCTTTTTATTATTATTTTTTAAAAGCCTGTGCATTATAAGATTATATGTGATTTTTTTGAGAAAGCACGACCTTTGTGAGTCAGAATATGATAAGTACAGGATATTTCCTGGTCAGTAGATTTGTAGTTATAGCCTGTACGTACATGTAGGTGATTTACTAAACAGAGGTGTTCCAAGTTTGATCTTTTGGAATGTCGTTCCATTTGCTTAAGTCATTTCTATCCTCTGGTATTAACTAGGTGAACAGCTAACTGCATTCCTGCTCAAATTATGAATTACAGAAACTAAAATTATCTTGCACAGTGAATCGTATCAAACATCCACTTACTCAGGACCGACACATACCTAACACACATACACCTGAAGATAGCAACTCGGTTACTCTACATATAAACCAACAAGTACCTACTTCACATGTGCTAAGAGAACCTGTCATACATGCTCAGACTAGAACTCCTACTTATCTCTGATGTGTATGTATGTGTGTTTGTAGGCTGTGTACCTCAGAGAGTATGATGACCTACTACCTCCTATTGAGTTCTACTCTCTCTTAGCCCTCGTCAGTTGTGCTTGCAGAGCCTTCAACTCATGCTCAAAGGTACACTCAACATGTCGCCACAACATGTCGTGTGTTCACTCACAGCAGTCTGTCGCCACATGTCGTGTGTGTTCACTCTCACAGCACAGTCTGTCGCCACAACATGTCGTGTGTGTTCACTCTCAGTCTGTCACCACATGTCGTGTGTTCACCCTCACAATCTGTCGCCACATGTCGTGTGTGTTCACTCTCAGTCTGTCACCACATGTCGTGTGTTCACCCTCACAATCTGTCGCCACATGTCGTGTGTGTTCACTCTCAGTCTGTCACCACATGTCGTGTGTTCACCCTCACAATCTGTCGCCACATGTCGTGTGTTCACCCTCACAATCTGTCGCCACATGTCGTGTGTGTTCACTCTCAGTCTGTCACCACAACATGTCATGTGTGTTGTGTGTAGGCATTTATTAAACTGGAATCTCTAGAAGAAGGGGAGATATCCAAGGAGCGGAAGAAGATGATAGAGAAACTAGCTGTGGAGATATTCACTCGGTAACTCATGTGTGTCGTGTGTGTCATGTGTGTCGTGTGTGTCATGTGTCGTGTGTGTCATGTGTGTCGTGTGTGTCCTGTGTGTCGTGTGTGTCATGTGTGTCATGTGTGTCAAGTAATTATGTTAAACTTTTCTGTAGAAATGCACCAAAAGATCTGGAGCAGTACAGTGTCACATGTCCATCATGTGACACCAGACACGAAGAAATGTGAGCCAATATATGTGAACTAGATCCTATCAACTATCAATTACCATTTGTGTGTGTGTTCCCATGCCGTGCATGTTCAACTGTTCCCATGCCGTACGTGTCACGTATCCTATGAATGTTGTATATTGTGCAGGGTGAGTCGGTGCAAGAGCTGTGACCTCGTGTTCACACCGTGTGTAGCCACTGGGAATCTGCTACAAGACTTCCAAAGTTATTCCTGCCACGTCTGCCGACATGTGGTCAGTAAAGACATCATCAGTAATATCAAACACTGTCCTCTGTGCCACACACGCATCACCTAGCCACACCCATAAACCACACCCCAAATATTACTGTCATTTAGAACTGTCATGCCCATCAGCCACACCCCAATATTATTGGCAGTAGCAACACTTATTATAATTAGTTTCATGAGATTTGACATACATAGCAAAACAGACATCAACACTCATACACACACACATACACACAGATAAAATAAGACAACTGCAGATGATATTTAAATCACGTCACTCACAAATCACAACAGAGCTACAAGCTGTACTTCACCGTGAGCTCCTTCACACCTGCTTCACTGAGTGCCTCTGCTTTATTAAGACAATCCAGCACATACTTCAGTTCTGAGCACAAAACATAAGAAATGCCCTCACAGACGGACTGAAAGCATGTTCTAAACAGGAGTACTTGCTACTTTTATCTCATTGACTAACTCATTATCTAACCTTACCCACTCATTCACAAACACCTACACCTTACCCACTCATTCACAAACACTACACCTTACCCACTCATTCACAAACACCCACACCTTACCCACTCATTCACAAACACCTACACCTTACCCACTCATTCACAAACACCTACACCTTACCCACTCATTCACAAACACCCACACCTTACCCACTCATTCACAAACACCTACACCTTACCCACTCATTCACAAACACCTACACCTTACCCACTCATTCACAAACACCTACACCTTACCCACTCATTCACAAACACCTACACCTCACCCACTCATTCACAAACACCTACACCTTACCCACTCATTCACAAACACCTACACCTTACCCACTCATTCACAAACACCTACACCTCACCCACTCATTCACAAACACCTACACCTTACCCACTCATTCACAATCACAAACACCTACACCATTCACAAATGCCCACACCTTACCCACTCATTCACAAACACTCACACCTTACCCACTTATTCACTGAAATGTCATGTGATCTAGCTATTATAGTTCTGGTCATAACTTATGAAATATGCCAGCCACGGTCATCTGGAAAGGTTTGGTTTGGGAGACTGACTGCCAGACAAAGCTCACCACAGAGAGTGAGAGAGTGATAACAGGGATCAGAACAATTAAACAGTCACTTCGCTCTAGCTGTGATTTGGGGGTGTGGCCAAATGTCTGCCATTTAGGAAGCATTTCCTATTGATTGCGAGTCTTTAGCCAACCTTCTAACGGTTGCTAGGAACTTAGAGGTACCTGGGGTGCTGCAAGTACTTTATTCTTAGTGGACTTTCAGTTGATACACAAACCACTGTCTGCTACTGAGTGTAGACCTACTATTGGAGGTTTCTGTTAATGGAGAGTGCACTGTTTACTATACCATACTCACTCAATGACACCACACCCACTCAATGACACCACACCCACCCATTACCCACTACACCTTGCCCACTGACACCACACCCACCCATTACCCACTACACCTTGCCCACTGACACCACACCCACCCATTACCCACTACACCTTGCCCACTACACCACACCCACCCATTACCCACTACACCTTGCCCACTGCACCTGTCAATACTAAACTAACCTTCCTTTTCTTTCTTCTCCAGAAACATGGACACAGTTTGAAAGCGAGGTACATTCACCAAGTTAAACAGGATATGTCCACACAAGCCATACTCACCTAACACACACACACACACACACACACACACACACACACACACACACACACACACACACACACACACACACACACACACACCAGAACACAACTAGAAACAACATAACATAAATTAACAAAGTAAGACTGTTTCATCAACACCCGGGGTGAAAGTGTGAAGTTAATAGATGTCATGTGCATGTGTGTGTGTGTCTCACTATTGGGTAAGAGGTGATGATGGAGAGATGAGATGATGGAAGATAGCATGTGTCCCTCTAATTTGTTAGTGATGAGTTCAGGTAGTCTGTCAGGAGGTATCTGTTGCAGGATGTGGCCATAGAGATGGCTGCTGGCCCTGGCATCTTGTCCTCTCTTAGGTACACTGTTCCAGCGCTGCATGAACTCATATGGCGTTGTCTAAACACACAAATATATCATCACACCAACCCGACCATAACCACACCCACTACTGCCACGTACTATAGTCAGTTATACATGACTCTACTGATTGACTTACTATGAGAGAAGTCTTGTTGCTATGGTTACTGTTGACCACAGTATCTCCTACTCTGACTGTATCAGGAATTGATGACTCCATTTTCAATGTAGAATTTTCTTGCAAATTTCCCTTCATTTCATTGTCTTTCTTTCCTGCTTGGTCCTTCTCTTCAGCATTGGTGTTTTCTGTTTTCTTTGCCTCTTCTTTGTGAAGCATCTCGGCTTGCTGTCTCAACTTCTCCATGGCTCGCTTGGTCTCTAATTCTTTAGCTTTCTCTGCCAATGCCTTCTCTACTCGTTCTGTCTCATCACACGTGTCCATGTGTTTGTGACTCATTCTGTCTTCAGCAACTCTGACGTGCTCCTCTTCCATAATACTCTTCTCCTTCTTCACAGCCACCTTTTCCTGCCTTCTGCTCACTGGTCTGTTCTCTCTAGGTGCTGGTTGACTGGACAGCCTATGGAGGCCAGAGCCCGACTTACCATTCACCTCTTCTACCACCACCTTCCTGCGTCTGTTCTTCTTAGTAACAGGACTGGAGGCGGAGTTTGTTGAAGTGGAGGTAGAATTGGCCACACCTCCTGCACTGACTCCCTGCTTCTGGCCCGAACGACTAAGTTTAGGAGATGACTTGCCCGCGCCAGAAACATCTGGCTTCTTGGAAGACTCCATTTTCATCCTATCCTCCCTTTCCTTTAGTTTCTTAGTTGTAGCTATGAGCTTCTCTAATTTCTTAACAGTAGCCAAAGCATCAGCTTTTCCTTTCTTGTCTAGCTTGGAGATATCTTTTTCAGAAAATGCTTTACGAGGCTGTGACTCCGCCTGCTTTTCTCTGAGTTGTTTCTCCCACATTTTCTTCACTTCCTCAAATACAGTTTTAGCGACAGTATTTGTCTTGTCTACTTCGAGCAGCTGCTTTAAGTCCTTCACTGAGTCAGCAAACTTCAACAACGTCTATGTCAGCAAAACAGTGGATCCCAGACAGAGCTAAAATGGCAAGAACATACCTTTCTGGCGATGGCTCTACGATAAAGAGCTTTCACATTGTCTGGTTCCAGCTCCAGAGCTGTTGTGCAATCAGCCTCTGCCAGTCCCGGCTACAGGGGGACAACAAAGTCAGTCAGATGAGCTAGACTGCAATACCTAACTCTTATCCCAGCTTCAAACACACAACAGATCAGTCCCATTACATAGTAACACCACGTTATATCTACCCACTCACTCTGACTTCACACACTGTGCTACCACTACAGCTGAAACAATATAAAAAACTACTATCCAAACATCCAGACCAGACGGACATCCCGACCAGACGGACATCCTGACCAGACAGACAGCCTGACCAGACGGACATCCCGACCAGACGGACATCCTGACCAGACAGACAGCCTGACCAGACGGACATCCCGACCAGACGGACATCCCGACCAGACGAACATCCCGACCAGACGGACATCCTGACCAGACGGACATCCCGACCAGACGAACATCCCGACCAGACGGACATCCTGACCAGACGGACATCCCGACCAGACGGACATCCTGACCAGACAGACAGCCTGACCAGACGAACATCCCGACCAGACGGACATCCTGACCAGACAGACAGCCTGACCAGACGGACATCCCGACCAGACGAACATCCCGACCAGACGGACATCCTGACCAGACGGACATCCCGACCAGACGGACATCCTGACCAGACAGACAGCCTGACCAGACGAACATCCCGACCAGACAAACAGCCTGACCAGACGGACATCCCGACCAGACGAACATCCCGACCAGACGGACATCCCGACCAGACGAACATCCCGACCAGACAGACATCCCGACCAGACGAACATCCCGACCAGACAGACATCCTGACCAGACGAACATCCTGACCAGACAGACATCTTGACCAGACAGACATCCTGACCAGACAGACATCCTGACCAGACGTTATTAAGGGGAGCTTTTGTAAACAAACACTCACGAGTTGCTGCCAACTTTACACTCATAGTTACCAACCCAAGCTACCAGCTAGCCATGGTAGTAGAATCATACACTCATAGTTACCAACCCAAGCTACCAGCTAGCCATGGTAGTAGAATCATACACTCATAGTTACCAACCCAAGCTACCAGCTAGCCATGGTAGTAGCATCACACTCATATTACCAACCCGAAGCTACCATCTCGGCCTGGTAGTAGAATCATCCCTCTATTACAACTCCAGCTACCAGCTAGCCTGGTAGTAGAATCATACACTCAGTAGTTACCAACCCAAGCTACCAGCTAGCCATGGTATAGCATCATACACTCATAGTTTACCAACCCAGCTACCAGCTCGCCATGGTGAGTAGGAATCATACACCATAGTACCAACCCAAAGCTACCAGCTAGCCATGGTAGTAGAATCATACACTCATAGTTACCAACTCAAGCTACCAGCTAGCCATGGTAGTAGAATCATACACTCATAGTTACCAACCCAAGCTACCAGCTAGCCATGGTAGTAGAATCATACACTCATAGTTACCAACCCAAGCTACCAGCTAGCCATGGTAGTAGAATCATACACTCATAGTTACCAACTCAAGCTACCAGCTAGCCATGGTAGTAGAATCATACACTCATAGTTACCAACTCAAGCTACCAGCTAGCCATGGTAGTAGAATCATACACTCATAGTTACCAACTCAAGCTACCAGCTAGCCATGGTAGTAGAATCATACACTCATAGTTACCAACCCAAGCTACCAGCTAGCCATGGTAGTAGAATCATACACTCATAGTTACCAACCCAAGCTACCAGCTAGCCATGGTAGTAGAATCATACACTCATAGTTACCAACTCAAGCTACCAGCTAGCCATGGTAGTAGAATCATACACTCATAGTTACCAACTCAAGCTACCAGCCGCATGGTCATTAGAATCATACACTCATAGTTACCAACCCAAGCTACCAGCTAGCAGGTAGTAGAATCATACACTCATATTTACCAACCCAAGCTACCAGCGAGCCATGGTAGTAGAATCATACACTCATAGTTACCAACCCAAGCTACCAGCTAGCCATGGTAGTAGAATCATACACTCATAGTTACCAACCCAAGCTACCAGCTAGCCATGGTAGTAGAATCATACACTCATAGTTACCAACCCAAGCTACCAGCTAGCCATGGTAGTAGAATCATACACTCATAGTTACCAACCCAAGCTACCAGCTAGCCATGGTAGTAGAATCATACACTATCCACATGTGCATCACTGAATTACACAGTGTAACACAGTGTAACACGGTGCTAAGGACTCACATTGCCCAGCTTGATATGACACAAAGCTCTGTTAGTATATGCAGCGACTTCATTAGGCCACACCTCTATACACCTTGTATAACACCGTAGGGCTTCTTGGTATTGACCCTACAATTAACGCATACACACAAACAAACATCTAGAACTACCCTATACATTGTATCTTATTTATACTCTTGAGTACCACCCTTTACCATTTACTACCCTTTACCATTTACCACCCTTTACCATTTACCACCCTTTACCATTTACCACTTACCTGCTTATTTATACTCTTGAGTACCACCTTTACCATTTACTACCCTTTACCATTTACCACCCTTTACCATTTACCACTTACCTGAACTATGTGCTTATTTCCTTTAGCTTTAGACTTGTAATAAGTATCCTTTGCATGGAGTTCAGTGGGTGTGGCCATAGTGGGAGTGGTTGCTGGAGTTGACTGTGTTACCTAGCAACAGAGCATGTTGACAAGACTAGAGTTACTTCGATAGAGAGTCTTACTTTAGTCTGAGAAGTGACAGGAAGTGTAGACTCAGTGACAGGAGGTGTAGACTCAGTGACAGAAGGTGAAGAGACTGAAACACTGGATGACGTGGAACAACACTTAGCAGGGCTATCAGTGGGTGTGGCTGAAGTGTCTAGAGGTGTGGCTGAGACAGTAGAGGGTGTGGCTGAGATATCAGTGGGTGTGGCTGAATTGCCAGAGGATGGAATTGAATTGGTATGAGTGGGTGTGGCAGTGGTGGGCGTGTGCTGGTTGTCCTGGAGTTGCTTGCGTGTCTCAGAGATGAGCTGATGATGAGAATGTTGAGGTAACTTCTGTCTCCAGTCGCGACCATCTTGTTCTCTCAAATGTTGCATGATGCGAGAGTTGCTGGCCTGTGCATTCTGCAGCGACCAATCCAACTCGAGTGCCATCACATTATCCACATACGCCAATCTGTACCTGACACACACACACACACACATATATACACACGCATGCACACAATGCCATGCTGTACTCATATTAGAGCTTCATTAGAAACGTGTCAGGTTACATTAGGTAAAGGGACATCAACGCAACTACAGCATCACTGTACTTGCCCACTTACTTCTCCAACTGCTCGTAGGCCTGAGCTCTGCGGATGAGGGCCTTGATGTTGTCGACAGGCTTGAGGTCCAACGATCGGCTACAATCAGAGACACACTGCACCGGGTTTCCATTCTTCAGTTCACACGCTGCTTTGTTATTCAATAAAGTTGCCATAGAAACATCATGTTCATTCCCTTTGGGTTCTATAGAAATACAAAATGTATAGTTCAGTAATCCTGAGGCTGTCTCCTGTTAATTAACTATTTCAGCCATTCTTACTGTTATATATATAATACTATATACACATATATCTTTTTAATAGCTACTAAATGAGTTTGGGCTACTGTTGTTAGACGATAAAAACTCCAAGCATTCTGCACTTGAAACTAGCACCAGTGAATAGAGAAGTCATTGTACACACTCAAAGGTGTGCTCTAATTTGATTCTGACACTGTAAACCATATCACATACATACATGGAAGCTATCCAACGCTAGACTGGGCAGAAACTCAGAGCATTCAATTGGTATTTACATATGAAGAGGAAAGACAACTAAACCTTACAAGATTCCCTCTTTCTTTTCACTCCACACCACTTTATAACCCATCAGATAAGAGGTGTGGCCAAAACTATAATCCCACTGACTCCACTGCTATCCCTTACCTTGTTCTAGCTTGTCCATGGCACGTGTGTATTGGTGTGAAGCCTCTCCATACTGGCCACAGCGAAACAACTCATTCCCCTTCTCCTTGAGATCATTCACAATGGTTGGCATAGGAACCGACTTAGACAAATTATGCTGCACGGAAATATTGGGCGTGGTTTGCTGAATTACAGACTGAGTAGAAATCTCTGGAATTGGAGAAGGTGAAGTTCCAGGAACTAAAGAAGCAGACGTTGCTCTGTTCTCCTCATCTTCCTCTGAATTTTCTACTTCTATTTTAAGTCGACGGCCACGCTTCTTTTCTGTGACGACAGACTCATCTCCAGCACTGTTGCTGCCCCGAGGCGTGAGGTTCTCGCGCGCCTCTGAGAGCAACTCTCTACCTTTCTTATTATTGGGATCCAAACTTAACAGCAACTCCAAACACTTCACAGCCTCAGACCATTTGCTAGTCTTTACACATGCCAACCCTTTCCTAAACAATGCTACACACGCACACACACACACACACTGTTGAATTCACATCCCTACCATCTCATTCCCCTTACCTTTGGTGTTGCTAGGCTCCTCTTTGAGTACAACTTCACAATCTTCCAAAGCTTCCTCGTAACGCTCTAGTCTGATGTACGTCAGAGCTCGGTTGTTACGAGTGGGTGTGGTTTTGTGCATCTGCAGACTCCGGGAATAATAGGACAAAGCTTCTTCAAAGTCTCCAGATTTGAAAGCCTTTGAAAAATAAGTGAACATGTCAACTCACCTCATCCCACACTCCAACACTCGCCTCATCCCACACTCCAACACTCACCTCATCCCACACTCCCACCTCGTCCCACACTCCAACACTCACCTCATCCCACACTCCAACACTCACCTCATCCCACACTCCCACCTCATCTCACACTCCAACACTCACCTCATC
>WLWD01005221.1_pt1 | contig 11841 bp, 4 predicted proteins | sample 6712731 | NCBI WGS metagenome assembly WLWD01 (sample SAMN12718690, study PRJNA576275) | sponge metagenome | isolation source: marine sponge | host: Mycale hentscheli | place: New Zealand: South Island, Marlborough, Capsize Point | collected 2014-11-01
CAATTCACCGATATTTTCTAGCTAGAAACTCTTCCATAGCTATATCAGCAAGCTAAGGACTTGTTGTATAGATCATTAAAATGTTACAGGGATAGTGTAAAAAAGATTGTACAAAAATTTTGCTTGCTTCAATAAAGCTGCAGACCGAAGTTCCAACGGGCACAGAGCTATAACGAGGTCCACACTTCGTAGGTCTTCTGTTAGCTACTGATGGACCTCCAGTAGTAAAAAATTTAAGCCCAAGAAGGCCCTAACATCGAGAAATAATTGATACTGTGCGGTGGTCGAATTAACAACAGCCGGAACGGCCGTTTAGTACGGCGTATCATTATGTTCCCTCGTTGTTGTTTTTTATCCTGCAACAGCTGTCCTACGGAACGGAATTTGGAAATATATTTTGTCTTCTACTATATGCATAAATATATTGAAAAAGAGGGGAAAAAATTCAATGGATAAAACGAATCTTTGAAAAAAGAGAATTTCTGATGGTCTGTTGAGAGCAAGACTGTAACATAGCAGTACCTCTTAACAGTATAAATACAGGATTGGAATGTTTGTTTGCCAGCTGGTTGTCGTATGTAGCTCAGAGGCAGAACGCGTGTGCATTAAGCAAGTGGTCCTGGGTTTGATTCCTGGTGGCGATCAAATATTTTTAATTTTATTGTTTAAAAAAATCCCCTGAAAGAGAGAGAATACATCTAACCACTTTCATATAGTAAAGTACCCCATACATATTTTTCTAACATTTCGGCTCTAGAAGTGTGCTCTAGAAGGATGCCCAAAGACTGTTTCAAATAACAGTGCAATTATGCCTCTAGCTAAATTTTATTACATTATTGAACACACATAGTAGTAATGATATCATGTGCTGTTTCAGTGTCTCTCCTCCACACACGTGAAGCCATGGAAGCATATGAAGAATTTGCCCACCAGTTGTCACAGCAATATCCCGGTCACCCCGCCTCCCACGGCCTGTCTCCGTACGAGTGCATGTGCCTGGCTGTGAACATGTACCAGAGAATGGAGGACACGTTGGGATTGGATGACTCCACCTATTCCTCCGCATCCACATTAAGTAGGAATTCCAAGGACAAGCAGAAGTTGTATATCAATGGTGCCGTTGACTTGACGACCAGTTGGATACGAGATCTGTATGATAAGTAAGGAAATGGGATATTTTCCTGTAACATAGTGTGGCAAGCTAGTTATGTTGCTATTACATGTGGTCCTAGATGTGGTCATAGTGTTTCGTGTGACCTCATTATCCTGAAGTGTTCTTTAGAGGCACTTTGTATTATTTGTAGTTCTTCTCTTTGCACCATTTGTTGTGGTCAATACAATATTACATGACAACACGTAGTCTCTGGAATACTCAAAAGTTTGTTGTTGCTGTTTTGTTTGTTTGTTTGTTTGTTCGTCTGAAACAAAAAAAATGCAAGTGTTTGTTTGATTTGTAAATTGAGCGAGTACATCATACCGTGGAAACTTACGGAACACTTAAACTGAAAGAACAAAAATGTTTTCATAACAAATAGTTTGTTTTGCAGAAAAAATTCAGTTCCCATGTACAAGACAGTAGTGAGGATTGTTGCTGTTGTGGTTGTTGTTGTAGAGAGCATCAAGGTCCCATACCGTGTTCATCCTTCATGCTGGCTATCATTGCTATGTCTTCTGGGAAGCTGGATGAGAAATACAGAGGTGAGTGTGTGTGTGTGTTGTGTGTGTGTGTGTGTGTGTGTGTTAGATGTAGAAGCATCTGTATCATGTGCATACATACATGTTTATTCAAGTTCACTAACTTTGTTGTTATTTAGCTTTATTCAATGTCATTTCTGGTACAAGAAATAGTATTGACCTGGAGCAACTTACAAACTTCTTGGAGCAGATTACACAGGTACTTACTTTAATGAAGGCCTATGTGTGTGTATGTGTGTGTGTTTATTGTTACTGTGGACTCATGCATTCGTACATGTGTTTGTAGACTCCCCAGCTGGTGTGTGAAGATCAATTCTGTTCTCTGCATGCTCTAGATATCTGTGCCAGAGAATGCTTCAAGAAGGTAAGAGTTGACTGCTTTCATAACACATTAATACTTGATTAATATTCATTGGAGCTTTAGAGAGAAACTGAAACTACAGTAGGACACAAAATAGAGCTCCGAATTCCGTTTTGTAGGAACTGCTGTCACATGATTAAAAAAAAAACAGTAAGCCATTTGGCCATTCCGTTCGACCACATTACTGTTTTAATCTTTCTTGTTCACTGCATGCCTCGCTCAAAGAAATATAAAAAATCGTTTATCCAATAAAATGTTCCGATTTTTTTGTTTACAGGCTCCTGGAGGCATAGCTTTTCGGGTAAAAAAAATTGAAGCCATCCTATTTGAAGCTGTTTCACAGATAATTGTTAGCTCGACTACCGCACAGTATCGATGTTTTCTCGATGTTTTCTCGATGTTAGGGCCTTCTCAGGTATAGGTTTTTTACTACTGGAAGTCCATCAGTAGCTAACAGAATACCTACAAAGTGCTGACCTGGTTATAGCTGTGTGCCCGTAAAAATTTTGGTCTGCAGCTTTATTGAAACAAGTTAAATTTTTGTACGAGCTTTTTGCACTATCCATGTGGGTCTCCTCTGCTGCTCAGGAACACCCAAGTGCTGAGAAAACCACACTAGGAGAATTTTCTCTACTAGTTTGTCCAACCTGACTAATAGCCAGAGTAATTTAGGTTTTTGTCTAATCCAAATAAGTAAAGGTTCATTAGACAATACTACTGAGTGACTGAGCTAGGCCAGTGGTAAACATATCCAGGTCACACACTATGGCAGCAAAGTGACTACAGTTTTACGGTAGTACTACAGTACAGAATCCGGAACTTTTTGTCTCCCACTGTATGCAGAATAGGATTTTATTTGTTTTTGTTTATTTGTTGTTGTTTTTTGTTTTTGTTTATTTCTTTTGCTCATTTCATGGATTATTGTGAATTGAAGTTTGCAAGTAGCAATCCAGTCATATGATCTTATTGTGGTGCGTGTGTTTGTGTGTGTGTGTGTTGTATAGTTTGTAGGAGTAGGAAGACTGCAACTTCCTGGTTTTATTTCATGGCTTCAATCTGAGCCCCTCCCCCTTTCCTGGCTGCCTGTAGTGCACAGACTTGCTGCAGCTGAGTCCACCCAACACGAGGTCAAGTGTGCAGTATGTAAGACCACGCCTATTCAAGGTTTCAGGTATGCAATAACTATGATATCTATTAAGGGTGCAGTACCACCGGAACCTGCGGTAATTAAGCGATTCAGTAGAATACCACAAAACCCGCCCGTAACTCGATCCAATTTACTCTCCGTGGGGGGGGAGGGGGGGGGAACTGACTATAGTAGCGACTCGCGCACAATTTGAACACGTACCAATTAACTGTACCAGACAATTTACCTCAGAGAGCTTTCACCTCAAAGGATTACCAGTACTGTAGGGCAGAAGCAGCAGTGCAGATAATTAATATTTGTTCACTTTCTAAAAAATATTACTAAACAATATTATAAATCATAACTCCATAGTAGCAGGGCCATAATCAAATACAATATGAAATGAACAAATTCAAAGGTTCTGTAGTATGCAATATATCAAGGGGATCCAAGGAGCTGTGCCTTCTCATTGACCTCTCTACTGGAGTGCCATGTCCTCTCTTCTAAATAACCAGGATGTATGTAGTATTCTTCCCTTCAGGAGGCATGACTTCTTAGGAGAGCCGAAGGTCTACTATTCTCTCCTCTGGAGAACAAGGAAGCCATGTCTTCTGCTCTGAACTTTTGTTGTGAACCTGCCAGTTGTACCCTAGAACCAAGGAGTTGTGCCTTCTCATAATCGGAGCTCATCTATTTCTATGAAGAGCATGCCAGAACCTTTCCTCCTGTTGAGGTAGATCAGACAAAGTACTATGATCTAAAATTTGATTCTGGTCTTATTTTAAATATATCAATAAAATAATAATTGATAATAAACAGCCTAATTGATAAATATATATTATTGTAGAAAGAAAATAACATTAGTCAATAAAAGTAATAATTCACATTTTCTTTTAACAAATAGCACCAAAAATTCCTGAGAAGTTGAAGTTAACACACTGAAACTGCTTCTAACTCCTACCCGCTACACCAACCTTCTATCAAGCTCTCCAAAGACACCAAAGCAGATGCTTCCTTCAAGTCGCAGCTGCGAGCCGTGATATATCTATTCTAAACGAGTGACTCCAGGCCCCATTAATACGCCGCCGCTTCTTCGTTGTCTAGGACCCTCCAGTACATTCCAGAAGTCATGTACTCTTCCCCGCAGGGCTCACTCGCACAGTAACTCTTCTTTTGTTTTTGCTTACCGGTTCTAATTAGAGCCGCCACCACCCGGAATTTTGCCCACAATAAATTGCGCGCTCAGAGTTGGGGGGTGGAGTTGAAGAATCAAATGAATACGAATCAATAAGTTAGCTTCGTACCTAAAAATCGATATTCAGAAGTACTGGATGACCAGAATGAACTCATATTTTGTACACGGGGTACACTCCACATCTAAAAAAACATAACAACGAGTTTTTTCTTTTAAATAGGATACAAAAAAATATATATAAAAATATTTAAAAAAATGGAAAACAAATACTAATATCAAAAATACGGCGTTGTTAAGTTGTGGGGAAGCCCCTAGGCTACCGCTGGAAAAAAAAATCGACTTCGTAACTGCAACGGTCGCCTCTGAATATCGCTGAATAGCCTTAAGGTTTGTACCGTTGTTTCTCAGTTCCTGGTCGGTCTTTTTTCTTGAAACTTGGTTTATAAGGGCTGTCTGTTGGTGTCTGTTTCAACTGCAACAACAAAGTAAGCGTACATTGAACAGACAACGAGAAATAAATACATAGCATAACTCCTCCATCTGCGGTTTAGCGCTGCGGTTTCAAGTGGTACTGTGGCCTCACCTTCGGTAGTTCTATAAATATAATGAGTACCTCATTAATATTACACTTTTACGTTATTATGAAGGCCACACAGTATAACAAAAATAACAATAACAACAAACAAATACTTTTGTCAGAACTATTAGACTAATGACACTGTAGATAATGTGGGAGAATTTGATAATGTAATTATTTCCTGCAGGTATCGCTGCATTCAGTGCAATAATCTGGATATGTGTCAGGTGAGAACATTTATATAAAATAGACTATGCATGGGTTTCTGTTGTTGTTTTGTGTTGTTTTTAAATAAAGATTTGCTAGTGATAGTGTTTTGTTTGTGTGATACAGCTGTGCTATTGGTCTGGTAAGAGTGTGAAGGGTCACGACAAAGCTAAACATTACATGGAGGAATACTGCATTGCCACAGTAAGTCTTATACTGCATGTAACATGTGTGAACATACATAATAACACTCATGACATGCAAATACTCGACACATGTATCAGACATGTACATGGAGCCCATAACACGCATATACAGTAAATATTTGAGCTCATTAACAATCATTCCAATACACATTAGAAATTTTATCTAGAACCATCAACATTATAAAAGTGCATCCTTTGTGACAAACCTAATTTTATTTTTTTGGCTATTGTCTTTATTCTTTATTTCTTTCTTTTATCTTTCTTGTACTTAGAAACACACTGATGAAGTGAAGGACTTCTTCAAGTCATTTCAAAAGAGTTTCCGACGCAAGAAGAAGGACATTCCACAGAAGACCAGGAAGGAATCGTTAGCTCCCACTCAAGTTGGCGGGCAAGGTTTCAACCTTCTCTCTCCTTCCAACATTAGCAACAGGAACAAGAGCAAGACTTGGTCCACCAACAGACACTCCCCGCCTCCCGTGAGGGCTACTGGCACGCGGGGAGAAAACCACCCAGGGAGGAGGTTCACTGTGACTGAAGATCTGAGGTCTGCCTGGACCAGAGGGGGCCATGGAGGAGTGCCTGGTAGCAACAGAGAGGATGCTCCAGTCAGTAACAGGAGATCTTTTCACAGTAACACTGACAGAAAACAGTGAGTGGTTTGGAGTAGATTGGACAAATGATTAATTAACTCATAACTCTTTCAGTACAATAGGACTTCAGTTTATTAATGTTACTGAAATGTTCAGATATCTGAACAACAGAAAATGTGTTTTGAGCACTAATGAGGGGCATGGTCATGCAATTCTTCGTATCTACATTGTAGGACCGATAATGTGAGGACAAGAGAAACTGCCGCCTTAACTGTAGTAATGACCTCAGGCTAGCAGAATCCTTGTAGATAGTTCACCACCAGAGTCCGTAGCGTGGCCAGTATCCCACAGGTACACCTAGGCTTAACTAATTACTTTAAAGTTAAGTTTTTATTTAAAGTCTAAGCCGCTGGTCTGGGACATAGCTAGCAAAAGACATAGGCTCCAACCGTCCCGAAATGTCCGGGACCGTCCCGGATTTGTTAACTTTATCCCCGGTCCCGGAAGAGACTACTATTTGTCCCGGAAAGTTACTTTAACCGGCAAAAGGTAAAGGGTGTCTCTACGCGAAAATGGAAAAGATCATCAGTATCACAAATGCAGGACTAGATTCACGGTTATTGTAGAGGTTGACATGAGCGATTGCGGTCCTCCTAAGCTTAAAAGAGCCAGAAGGCAATGCCATTTTGATTTTAGCTGGCTTCAACAATTCCCTGGTATGGTATAGGTAGAAGCTCTAAAGGTAAAAGCAGTAATAAAGTAGTGGTTATTTACTACTTTCTAGCTAGCACAACAAACTTTGTATAATAATGACTATAAAATAAATATATAAACAAAAGCAACAGCAATTTAGCTACTATTACAATGAACAGTCATTTAGTGTAGGGAATAATGTTGGATATATATTTTGATACATCAAATGTAAATCTCTTCCAAGGTTTGAGGTAGTTGTATACAACTATCGTAAAACTTAGATGAACTAGAATAAAGTCCCATGCAATATCTCTGTCCTCATTGAGTAAGCACTACACCTATTTATTAGCCTTAATCGTACTTATTTAGTTAATTAGTGGTGGGCGTGGCTATGGTCCCTGAAAAAGTTGGAGGGTATGAAAAGAACTAAAGTCTTCCTTCACATCAGAGGGTGGTCCCACATACATACATGTGCTATTATTAAATTTAGAGTGTTCGAATTATTAAAGTTCACGTAACAGAAGTTGTACTTTAAATATTTATTTCCGCATAATATTGACATATTTATGAATCTTGAATATAGGTTGTCTAATGGTTAGAAAACATCAACGAGCTCTATAGCGATCGATGAGGTAGGACTTCACCCACATTTCCATGGCGAAGATATGGAGACATCAATGAACAAATTGAAGGAAACAACACTGTAAGAATTCTTGTAATTAAGAATCATAATATATATTTCATTTAACAATTTACGTACTTATGTAAGATGAGTGACTGAAGTTTTATCACTACAATTTAGTCATAATCAAGCCGAGAGAATTATCTAATATATGTACTTTTTATATTTTTTTGGTGATTCTAGGAGCCTCTCTCGTCACATCGTGCAGATGAAGGAGCACCATCAGAGGATTCCTGCTGGTCACATGCTGAATGAATCCCAAACTGATGGAGATGGAAATGATGACAACAAAGAGCTCTCTCTGAAGCATCGCAACACAGCTCTGCATACAGGGTAGAGATCTTACAGGAGCACAACAGAAGGCTGGAAGGATGCATTGCTCAACTACGCTATATTGCGGATGTGGTGAGTGCGAAATTAAGTGGTTAGTCTGTAACTGGTAGACTTGTTAGTGTTAACTGCACAAACCCTAAAAACAGCAATATAAGTTGTACCTTAGCACTATATTATAACATCCCTAAACAGAGAACGAAAGTGACTGATGATGATGATAATTATGATCATGATGATGATGATGTTTAAAATTGAATAATTTGAATGATTGAAACTACAATAGCCTATATTAAATTTTTTCATTTTATTTACTCTTTGATTTTTATTGAACTTTTTAGCAACAACATCAGCAGCAGGGAGGTGTGGCTTCAGCTGTCAGCAGTTCACACAACCATCTCTCCTTTCCCAATACATCCTCGTCTATTCTGTCCACACCAATGGCATCCTCACACGTCACACCAGCTACTTCCACAAGAGTCACACCAGCTACTTCCGCAAGAGTCACACCGGTCACTTCTTCCCATGCAACTCCTTCCTCATCCCCAGTTCATGGACAGTACACTGTCACACCAAACTCCGCCCACCCATCACCAGACACTTCGCCATCGCATGGCAAGTACACAGTAACAAAGAACTCCCATACTCAAACATCTAATTCAGACTCTGCTCTATTTCTTGGACAAAACTTGCCTCAGGCATCTGTATCACACTCATACTCACACTTGCAAGCTAGGACTTCACCTGAGGCAACGTCCGAGACTGTGTTGGTGGGTAATTTGTCGACCCCTACCCAACACATCAGCTCTCCTCATTACAGTGGTAGCAGTCAGGCTGGCAGTAAGGGATCAGTAACCTTGGCAGCATCTCCTTCGCCACGCTCCAGTCGAAGGATTGGTAAAGTTCCCCCTCCACAGATAGTGTTGAGTCAACAGGAGAGGACAAATCAACACATAGAGAGAACTTTGTTGTGAGACTTGATAGCTTGTGAAGTTGAAACTTTTGTGAATTGTTGTCTTTTTTTTTTCTTTCTATCAACTCATTGAATGGGGTAAATCAGTGCAACAGATCTAGTAAGATATATATTTTGGTACATTTTGTATGATTTCTGCAAGAGACATAGCTCTTTACAAATTGAAGTGACCCTCCAAGGGGAAAGGCACTATACACCAATAATAAGTTTTTGAGAAAATTGAATTTTAAGTTTTTAGAATTTCCCTCCACTTTCTGGGCATGCTCTTGGTTGCTATAAAGTTTTTCTTTATTATAGGAAGAAAAAGAAAATCTTTCTCTAGAAGTTGGTAGTAAAATCTCTTTTGAACAATCTTTCTTGAAATATTAGTAGCTAAACAAAGGTGCCTACCATGGATACAGATACTGTTAGACAGTGAATTTGTACTTGCTGAAGCAGAGTATCTGCCTGTAGAAATCGAAGATACTGGGCCTGAAGAAGTCTGCTTAATGACTATGAACAATGGCAGTGCACCAGTTGAGGTTAGGCCAGAAGATCATCAAGAGAAGAGTTTACATGTGGTTGTAAGCTCGGCATAGAAAAATCACCTCCATGCAGTGCAACACTCCCTGCAAATATAATAGCCGAGTACAGAGACAACTGTAAGATGTTCTCTAATAGTAAACTAGATGCTGTCATACTAACTTAGATTCATGCTCAATTTCAATGCAAACATTCTGAGCCATCAAAATACAGGTTGTATTGCTATGTTTGTGTTGTTTTTTGTTGTTGTTGTTTTTACCATATGGCAAGCCAATAAGTTGAAAGGAATTCTTATTTTTACATGGAATATCAGATAAACACTACGCTAACTTGGCTGACGATTACCAACATCAAGATTTAAATACTCGACGCCATGTGGGTTGACATGTTTCTCACCTGCAATTATTACCAGTCCTGAGAATATACATGATTAGCATTCCTTTATTACTAGTTTATCTTCAGCTGTTGCTCTTCCTATTCCTGGTAGACTTGCTAATTTCAAAAACGAGAGAGATTGGACAGCCTTTTGTCGGAGTTCATTTGACTTATCCGACATTACTACTTATCACCACTTTTGCAGACCACGTGATAAGCCTTTTGTTTGTTTGTTGTTTGTTTGTTTTCTTTGTGAGTTGGTCACAGCTCCTGAGAACATACAAAAACATTTCTTATATGACCTGTCCATTACCCCAGTGTGCCCAAGCCTGGATCATCTCATGAGTCCTCGATTAGTCAGTGGCGTGCAGCTACGGACAGTCACCTAGAGGGTAAGACCAGACCTCAAAAGTTTTTGTTCTTGTGGTTATTGTAAGGAAATTGGACACTTCAAGACCTAGAAATATTGAGAAGCAATCTTCTTCACCATCAAATGAATTGTAACATCACATTACCTTATTGCTGAAACACTTTTATTCTAATTAAAGCAACACCTCATTAAGTATTCGTCACATTGTTTATGCAATTGATACTGAGTAGAAATATTAAACTTTTTTTCTAATTTTAAGCAGCAAAAAACTGATTTTATTTTCTATAGTGCCTTTTTCTTTGGCAAGTCACAAAGATAAATAGCGAAAGATGGATGGATAATATTATAATTTGCTGTTAGGCCTATTGAAAATCATTCTACTGAAGTAAAAGATTTAAAACTTGACAAAATATTTCTTCCAACACATACATAGAAAACCTTAATAAAAATACTTAAACTACATCATGGCTCAGTTTCGTTCAATAAGAATATATATTAATTGAAAAATACATTAAAACAATCAATAAACACATTAAATTTGTATTTTTACGAAAAAAGTCCAATACAATATTTATGATTGAGTTATAAAATATTTTGTTTTCAACAGTTTTATTCCATAACGCATGCCAGATTTCAACTTTCTAGTCCTAGAAATTGTACGACGAATTAATTGAGCTGGAGTGTAACGATTGATAACATTCTTGTCCTTTTTGCCAGATAATTCCTCAATATTTGATCCAGTACTTACTACTTTTGGTATTGGAGAGGTTGATAGATTAACTGTTATTTTGGGCTCAAAATTTGAAAGATAATGCATCAGGTCCAAATGATTATAGGCAGATGCTAATTGAAGTGGTGTATTATTGTCTTCATCTGTAGAGAGAGGGTCACTGTGACTGTGTTCTATGAGATATTTTGCTACATTGAAATGCCCTTCTCTACATGCCTCATGAAGTGGCATCATTCCAGATTCTCCCCTCATGTTAACATCACAGTGATGGTTGTCTGTGAGATATTTGACTAATTCCAGATTGCCAGAGTAAGCAGCTAAATGCAGTGGTGTGAAATTGTCTGCATCTGTAGAGAGAGGGTCACTGTGACAGTGTTCTATGAGATATTTTGCTACATTTAAATGTCCTTCTATACATGCCAAATGAAGTGGCATTCCTCCAGATTGTCCCCTCGTGTTAACATCACAGTGATGGTTGTCTGTGAGATATTTGACTAATTCCAGATTGCCAGAGATAGCAGCTAAATGCAGTGTTGTGTCATTGTCTGCATCTGTAGAGAGAGGGTCACTGTGACAGTGTTCTATGAGATATTTTGCTACATTTAAATGTCCTTTTTCACATGCCGAATGAAGTGGCATCATTCCAGATTGTCCCCTCGTGTTAACATCACAGTGATGGTTGTCTGTGAGATATTTGACTAATTCCAGATTGCCAGAGATAGCAGCTAAATGCAGTGGTGTGTTATTGTATTCATTTGTAGAGAGAGGGTCACTGTGACAGTGTTCTATGAGATATTTGGCTACATTTAAATGTCCTTCTATACATGCCTTATGAAGTGGCATTCCTCTATTTTGTCCCCTTGTGTTAACATCACAATGATGAATGTCTGTGAGATATTTGACTAATTCCAGATTGCCAGAGATAGCAGCAAAATGCAGTAATGTGTTATTGTCTTGATCTGTAGAGAGAGGGTCACAGTGACAGTGTTCTATGAGATATTTTGCTACATTTGAATGTCCTTCCATACATGCCACATGAAGTGGCATTCTTCCATACTGTCCCCTTGTGTTAACATCACCGTGATGGTTGTCTGTGAGATATTTGACTAATTCCAGATTGCCAGAGATAGCAGCTAAATGCAGTGGTGTGTTATTGTATTCATTTGTAGAGAGAGGGTCACTGTGACAGTGTTCTATGAGATATTT
>WLWD01004320.1_pt1 | contig 11822 bp, 7 predicted proteins | sample 6712731 | NCBI WGS metagenome assembly WLWD01 (sample SAMN12718690, study PRJNA576275) | sponge metagenome | isolation source: marine sponge | host: Mycale hentscheli | place: New Zealand: South Island, Marlborough, Capsize Point | collected 2014-11-01
ATCCCTCACTTAACTAAAGCTATTATGGCTATAGGGAAACTACCTTTACTCAACTTGATAAAAGGCTATAATAATAAAACTTGCTATCACCATTAATGACCCACGACACCCTCCAGTTGCAGAAGTTAAGTTATAACTTTATTATGTCAAGTATATATACCAAAAATAAAACAATATCAATTAAAAAAAAAAGACAAAAAAAGCAATAGTTAGCTATTTATTGAGTACCACCAATTTAAACGGGGCCAAAATCAAGATTGATCAGACTCTTCTGTGCTTCTTTCAATTTCATCTAATAGTTCTCTAGTACTCACTGTAACAACAAAGTATAAATAAGTATAGTAGATAAATAAATATATATATAATATATATTATATATAAATAAATAAATGATAAATAAATAAGTATATTAGATAAATAAATATATATTATTATAATATAATATATAAATAAATAAAGGATAAATAAATATACATAAACAAAAAAAATAAATAAAATTAATGATTCAGCCATTTTCGGCTGAAATAATTATAATAATAGGAAATTTTTCTCTTTTTACAGTTATAATTAAAAATATTGGCTGTTAAAAAGAGAAAAATTTCCTATTATTAATAATAAAATCAATAAGCCATCAAGTGAGCAAGAATCAATCAATCTTCACTTTATCAAATTAACAACTATGAATAAGTAAGTAAATGAATAAATAAATGTACAGCCACACAAAGAAGTTTATCCTCTACCATGTACAGATTGAAGATGGAGTAAGAATTTTTCCAAGTTTTTCTCTGGCATTTCCAGTCTTTCTATAGTTGAATCTAACATCTCTCTAATTCTTCTTCTTTCTTCCAAATGTTTTTCTCTTTCTTCTTGTATTTGCTGTGTCTTTTTCAAGAAAACTTCGTATGATTCCCTAGTAGCCTCAGCCAATTTAGTTCCAGAAGTTGAGAATCCAGCATTTAAGGGGTTTTCCTTTGAAAGTTCATAAAATGACACTCGCTTATGGCAAAGAGTATTTGCCATACTGACCTTAATATCAAAATGGAAAAATATAGCCAGTGTATGTAGTGGTCATGCTCAGACTTCCGCAGAAGAATAAGATTGGTTAATACACGGGATTGTGTCGGTTAGCCACGGATTGAAAATCATTGTCAGGTCGGAGTGTTTTCTATTTAGCTATAAGGTAAAGGGTCTGGCCGCTAAGCCACTACGATTATACCAGGTCGTTATGATTCATTACTTCAGATAATTGTGTACCAAAACTTCCTCAGCATTATTGTAGTAACTATTTTAGAGCTCCTATACGTGGGTGTAGGAGCGTCACGGGCCATAATGGCCCCCATTCACTAGTAAAGCCATGCCAAATTTAGCTTCTTATGATTCTCAGACCAGAATATTTTTTCCAATAGTGACCAGGTAAGGTGATTAAAAAAGCCCATTGCATGTCAGGGTTTTTAATATGATTGTGTTATGAGTTAGCTATTGTAACTTCATCAATAGTAGATAAATATATGACTGTCTATTTCTGTTGACATACTATATACTTTGGCTTTGAGATATTAACTAATGTAATTACAAAAGAACTGCAGACTTAATGTTGCAAAGTTTAGCATAGGTAGCTCAACTTTGAATTTTTTTTTTGTAGGTATCCTGGAAATATTGCATTTCAAAGGGCATGGTTCAATGAACCACTGATTTATGGTGTATTAAAACGAATCTATAATTACAAAAGAAGTGCAAACATATAGCTCATTATAATACGTAAAGTTGTTGTGTTTTTTATTTTTATTTAAATACAAAAGAACCACTGGTATGTTGTATATGATAATTTAGTAATTACAAGAATAAAATGCATGGAGTAGATCTCACCTAAATATTTAAATGTATAGTAAATATAATCATCTGTAGCATTATAATGGTTTTTCTGAAAACCGAAATTTCGTTGTGTAGCTAAGTTTTTTTTTATAGCTACTACAAAATGCAAACATCATAATGGAAAACCTTTATTGGCGAACTTCCCCGTGCTTTATGATACTTTATATCACCTACAGTCCTTACTATGGACAATGAGTTAAAAGTATGGGGGTTTAAAGTCCTCATTTTAGACAATGTATTAGCTAGTTGTAGTCAAGTACTGATGCCAAATGATCATGTCCAGGAAACATTACTATTGCCTATGGCATATCTACTGATAAGATGTAAGAGAAAGGTGTTTGAAATTTATGAAAAAGGTAAAAGCAATGACACTACTATAAATCCTGACGATGATGGAGTATTATTATACCTTGTCTGTTCAGAATGGACAGCAGAGCCTCCAAGCCTGGAAATGTCCCTTCTAGTGTGAAATAGCACAAAAAATAGGGAATATTCTCTCTGCGTTCGTATGTAATGGTCGAATCAGCTATCAAGAAGTAGCCAGACAGACTTCCCCGCTGGATAAGTGTTCGTTGATAGTCACAAAAACTTTTACAATTAGACTTGACAGGAAATTACAAAATTTTATAAGTTAAGAAACTAGTTTTGAACGTAATATAAATTTACCAATTTTCAGGCTGTGCTCCGCATCCCCGCTTGATGGCGGTAACTGCTACTGTTTTCCTGTAGTGATACTCAAAAGAAGAATTGTTGCTGCTAGTCAAATGTTCCAATATTTTTTCTTGACAAAGCTTCTGCGATGCAGAAATGCTCTTCACAGAATTTTTTTAACTATCTCTCTCTCTCTCTCTCTCTCTATATATATTATACACACTTTGTTTCCCCTTGTCATTCGAATATTCCTGCTCAAAGTTTCCTTTTTTGGAATATAAACTGGGCATAGGGGAGGAGTCAACGTATTGAGTTAAACAAAAACTAAAAATACTAAATACTGGCGAAAGCTACTGTGGAAAGTTAGGGGCTCCGAGCAGTGAGTTTCGCTGAGAGTGTCGCAGTGCGTGATTTGTGGGTGGAGTTTAAACGCTACAATCTAGCGTTTCGTTTTAGCTGATTTTCCTGGTAAAATTGGCTACGTCGATTTTGATAGCTGTGCTGATCTTCGTATTGTATTCGCCCTACGTGTTATATAACTTGCGAATAGTAATCTATTATCAGGTAAAGTAAAGACTAGCTGATTATAAAAAACTTTAGTCATGAGTAATACAAAAACTAACTACTTGTATTCATATTATGTACTGTAGCCATTATAAATATTCGGCGAGCGAGCGTAGCGAGCGAGACACTTACTGGGGTAACACAATCGAAAATTTTGTACATGTTGATAATAATAATAATTAATAATAAACACAACTATGGTACATAGGCTTCAGCGTTGAGGTGAGTAGTTGACAACTGAATTATTTTTTGCTAGGTATTTCTAAATTTCCTGTGGGGATAAGCAGAGGTTACCTGAATTATAATAGATTATTTTGTCCGTAACACAAATCTATAAGACGGTATTATTCCCAATTGTTGGGTTTTTTTTCGTAGCACACTAGAAAATTTTATTTCTGAGAAAATAAAAATGCATGCCAAGGATAACAGTAACAACTAAAAAAAAATTATTTTGTGTATCTCTTTGGCCATGTCAGTAATTTCTCATTCAAAATACTCACAAGTGCTACCACAGCTACAATGAAAGCAAAATCATCGGTGTTAACTTTTATCTATGGTGTCATTCTAATTAATGCTTTCTGGAATAAAATTGGGGTGATGATTTGCTGTGTTTTTTGTTGTTGTTTTTTATTTCTGAAAATCAATGGGTGACGTAACATTTGTATTATGTTTTTTTATGATGTGGAGCGAGAATGGTAAATTTCATTGGAGTAACATTGGTTTCCTATAACAAGGTGTACAGTGTATAAAAGAAGACTGAGGCTAGGAACCATGGCAACCATTAAAACCTATCTTTAGACAACTGGGTACAGTCACAAAGTTTTGATGACCTTTACCAAATCTGGTATAGCATATGCACCACTAGAAGAATTGTGGCTGTCCGGGTCTTATGAGTCGCAATAAGTTTTCATGGGTTATGGCTGATAGTGAGGTGATCCATAGTAACCAAAATGTGGTATTTTCTGGTTGTGTAGGGTCTTTCTTTTGCCCAGTGTAATTACTGCTATTCCTACTCACATGCTGGTGTGTCGAACACTCACTAATTTACATGATAGTTGCTCCTCCCAATCTGTTGATTTAATACAGATAGAACATTTGTGCTAAGGAATGAAATAGTCTCCATATAAACTATCAAACTGTGTGTTTCAAGGCTAGTACTGCACGCACACACGTGTTTACCCGTACTATTTCACTTAGCTACTGTGATATTTCACTTAGCTACTGTGATATTTCACTTAGTTTCCGTGCTATTTCGTTTAGTTACTGTGCTATTTCATTTCCCTGCATGATTTGAGTTGGACAGCGATTTTCCCATACATTTTTAATAAGAAACTTACACACCGTACTATTAAAACAAATATGGCTGCCTGAATACTTAGCTTTGAGTGCTTGTATCTCTTGCTGAATTTTTTTACAGAAAATACATTTTTAAAAATGTGCTTCTAGCTATTAAATTTTAAAGCCTGTAAACTAATCCAAAGATCTTTAGTTTTAACTATGCTATGCTTTCAATGATTCAGTCATTCTCGGCTGAAATAATTATAGTAATAGCAAATTTTTTCTCGCTCTAACAGCCAATATTGTTGACTTCAAGAAGTTGAAACGTCAGGTTAAGTTTAAATTAACAATATTCACTGCTTGCAGGCCTATGATTTACTTAAGTGTACTGCTGGAAAATCTGTAGTGTGCTTGAGAGGAAACTATGTAGTAAACTCTTATTCTGGAAAAAAATTACACTGGATTGGTAAAACATGAGTAAAACATAGCAAGTTATACATGTGGTTTGTAGTTTGTTCCAGAATTAGAGTTTACTGCACAGTAAACTTTGCAGTAAATTTACAGCAAATTTCGGTAAAACAAGGCCTAGCAAGCTGTGATTGGCTGTTAGAACGAGAAAAAATTTGCTATTATTAAATGTTATGCTTATTAACATTAGTGCACATGCGTGAGAGGGTTACAGTAGTCATCCTGTGTGTCGGTCACACTCTGATTTTGGAGATTACAGACAATTGACTGTTTTAGGTATGAACTTACAATAATGATTTAAGAACTTCATTTTTAATTTCAGGGTATTTTTTAGAAAACGCCAAGCTTCAACTCCATATAGGTACTAGTTTTTGTAGGTAATGCCCCTATCGTCACATCATAAACGTGAGCAAATATTTTATTGTGGCCCTCGTTAGCTTTTGTTTGCCGCTGTGAAGTTAATGAAGTTGCTGGAAGTGGAGTTTCGCGTTGAAAATATATACTAGCGAGTGTCTCTGGCCTGGTTTAGCTTCTTCTCTTATGAAGACAATGTTTACATGTACCGTTTTCATTGCTCGAGCTATATTGATGCCTCATTAGAATTGCCGATAAATTCTTTATTGGTCTGAGATGATTTTGTAATAGCTGGCTAGTGTATAGTAAAGTTGAGGGTTCACACCTTTGATGCTTCATTTTACTAGAAGTAGGAGTGTTAGAGTTGAAGGTGAAATATTATCTACTCCACAAAAGTAAAACTGTAGATTCACTCCGGTAAGCTTTCTATTTAAGTCCCGTATCATTATAATATGTGTACATACATATTACACTTCGAGTATAATTGACTCTGCCCACTCGTATTGTAATAACACACTCTGTATCCATGTGTGTTCACGTGGTGTGTACTCTGTAACCAATTGAACATGTAGCTCTCTGCAAGCTGGCATTCGCGAACTATTAACCCTTTGCGTACAATGGTCACGAATTCGTGACCGCCGTAACTTAACGCGCGCGTACGATGGTCACGAATCTGTGACACAGTGGGTGCGTCAAGAGAATACGGCTGTCACAAATTCGTGACAAGCTCTTTCCCCGCTCTGTTATTACAGTTACAGAGCGCGTAGCGCGCTAAAACTTTCAGTAGCTTACATAGCATACATTTTGCAATCTCTATTCTACAAAATAAGTCTTATAAAATAAGTATAACTTTTATCAAGTATAAAAAAAAATTTTTTCTACACTTTGTGTCTAGCTATTTTCAAATAGAACATCTACTAAGAAGTAAAGGCCTAAAGTAGCTAGAAATAAGCAAACTAAAACTAGAACTTACACTTGGGTGTGATTTCTCCTTTCATAAATATAAGCTATAACAAACTATGGCCTCCTCGATAATTCCAACTAAGTTTGTATTAAAACAACTCTATAAACTAACGAATTACCATAGCTACAACGCTAGAGGCAGATTATTTGAGGCCTAACACAAAAGAAACACTCGCCCGTTTTCTTTTTCCACGTGTCGAACTCCATCTGGTAAAACGTCGTCTCAGGCAACTAATTGGTTTTACGGCGTGCGCATATTTAATTACATAATTGCTCGCCCGCGTTCGTCCGCAAAGGGTTAAGATTCATTATGTAGTATTATAACTACAATACATTAGTAAAGACGTAATTGCAATAAATTTTAAGTAATTATACTCTACTGGCAATTAATTTCATTTAGTGCACACTATTATGCACTGAAATATATACACAGGCCTGGAGGAACCGGTCCGGGCCAATTTTTTTTTTGGGCCCACTTTCGACTTAGATTTTTTTACTGACCGCCAGCGGTGGGTGGAGATTTAGATAAGTCTCCGCCTAACGGATAAAGCCGTGCCCTCAAACCGTGACGTTACATTCGCGGTAAAGCATTTTAAAGTTTTTATTATGGCTTCTTCAGCTTCTTATACTATCTTGTATCCACAATCTTGTGAATTAAAGAGTAGTATAATTCATGAAGCAGCAATTCAGTGGATCAGTGGACTATCTCGAGGGGTAGACCAGAAGTGGTTGTGTGATGAGCTAAGCAGCTGGACACAATTTGGAAGACCAGTTATGAATAAAGTAGCTATGTTAGTTAATAAAGGACTGTAGCCTAATTTAGAGGTCATTTGATGTACTTAAATTTTAACTCTCCTTATATCATTAAAAATGGTAAATTATTATTACCATCATTGTGGTTTGGAGGTAAGTTAGCTAGTGAAGCTTATACGTAAAGCAAATGGAAGAGGAGAGTGTTAAGGATGCACATCGGTTGCTTTGGAGGGCAAAGTACCGCGGTAAAACTCTGGTTAGATTTAGAGTAGCACTATCGGAAGCAGTTGCAAGGTGTTTCCCCCAAGTATTCTGAGTTTGCTGGCTCACTTTCTAGTACTGGGACCTGGTACACAGCTAAAGTTCTTGCAAATAATTTGGTTGGACACTGATCCTTATGCTGTATAGGAGATAGTCTCTGGCCAAATAAACTATTAGAATTGATTCCCAATATATCGTGGAGCTTATTGTAGTTTCTACTACCAGTCCTCATGGCTACCAGAGAAACAAAAGTAAGTATACTTAGAAATGTTAATAGCAGTACTTTATTAGTATTATTATTATTTATTTTTTGTATGCTCTACAATTGGGACGATTCTGAAGGTTTAGCTAGTGAAGGCTGCATGGTGTGCAAGACTCCAGGCTATTTAAGTTTAGGCCAACAGAATTCCAAAAATGCAACGCATAGTATATTAAAGAATAGTAAATACTCATTTTTTTCTCAGGTTAGCTAATCGCTTACAAAGAACAACACATCTTTTTGTCTTTATTTTTTTCACCTTTGGGTAATAGTTCAACTACCTTTTTTAGTGGCACTGCTGCAAGAGGGAATGCTGTAGCCATTCTGGGTTGTGCTGAGCATTCTATTGACATTATATAATTTTAACGCTATTATTGTTATTATTATTGTTGTTGTTGTTATTATTATTATTATTATTATTATTACAAATTACTTTCTCCAGCTCCTAGAGCTGAGATTTCAAGTACAAGGAAAGAAAAAAAGGATAATAAGCATCCAGCCAAGGGACATATCAATCACCATCAGAAAATGAACGGGACAAAAAATAATAAGGCCAAAGAAGAAGAGAATTAACCTGATGCCAGATTTTCTTCCTAAACACTTGGCGACAGCAGACTTCAACAACAGTCACTATATAATAATCTTTATTATCCAGTGACACTTGGACTATTTAGAATTAATAAATTTATGTGAGATGTTTCGATCTCTAAAGTTTAACTGTATAACTTGATTGCTAAAATAAACTCAATATTGATGACATACCATTGTGCAGGTAACTTTAGAACAAATCATTCATTTAAACGCAGAAACAACAATCAATGAAATCTTGAAGCAAAACATGGAATTTGCTTCATGCAGATTGTATCACAGCATCAGAGGAAGGTTTTCACTTCTGCCATTCTTGCTTATTAATTCCATATGTATATCCTTGTCTGCCAGAATAAAGTCACTTAGCTATAAAAGTAATATAACTAGATTAAAACTTTCTCACCTTCCACCATTTATTTATCCAAGTATCCTCCCTCCATAGGACTTTGAAACAAATAAAACAGTTCATTGTGAAGCTACTTTGGGATCTAACCCCTGGAAATAATCCATATCAATAATGTGGTTACCCAATCAGGGTTACAATTATCAGTAGGTAGCTCTTCAGCACTGATTATAGCCTGACATTTTTTTACACTAAAGTAGAGGGAAACCTGTTCGCGTTCTTTTCTAGGCGACAGCAGACAACACAGCAGCCAAGCACAGACTTCATACAAGCGCCCTCCACAGGTTGCCCTCCACCTCGTAATTACGTCATTAGTTGACGTCACCAGCACGACCTCTATGTTTCATACAAACTATAGAATTCATTGGCTTTCCTATTTTCCTAAACATTAGCTATTATGTTTTTATTATGCTAGCACAATTTCCCTCAAATCTATAATCTGATCCTTTATTAAGCTATTGTAATTTTCATTTGTGTTGATATTTTGAAATTGTAACATACATTTTTTTAATTAGGGATTGAATAGTGCATTAGGAAGAACTCTTTATTATTCCCAAAAGAATGGCTATGGCAAGGTAACTATGTAACTCTAATTTTTACAAAGGGCTTACATTTGTATTTTGCTATGATGATTTTGAGCATGTGTTGTTTTATTTTTTGTTTTCGAATTTTCTTCTTTTTTTTTTTTGTTGCTGTTTTTCTTCTGCAGGATTTTTACATTTTTAGTTCTTACTTATGGGAACGTTTACACAGCAATTTAGACCATGCCTGTGAGGTAGCAAGTTCTATTTTGGTAAGCTATAATTTGGCTTATTAGTCATTGTAAATGTACGTGGACATATAAAACCTTAATGTTTCCAATCCTTGAAAACATTTGTTTAATCCTTCTCTCAAAATAATATATATAGTTCTATTCCCTCGCTTATTCTCTCCCCTCCCCACTCATGGTCTTTTCTTCCTTTTTAATATTATTATTATGCCTCACATATTTTTGTGTGTGCAGGTAAGTGCCAAAATAAGAGGAAGATGGCTAATCCCCATTTGTATTTATAACCACTGGATTGCTGTGGTATGAATTATAGCTAAGTGGAATGTTTGTATTTCTAAGAAATTGTGTTAGTTTTTTTTTATTTTTAATAGTGACTGTCTACAGGAAACCCATCAATTTTTTTTGCACTTACAGAGTTATCAGTATCCAATAACTGAGCTCTCATTGCAAGTAGCTCAAGCCTTTCCCAATATATTTGACCTAACCAGTTCCCCTTAGTAGATAGTTTGTTTGTTGTTGTTGTTTTCTTTAACTTTTACACACTGGCCTTGTTGTGCCCAGTTTTCCCATATACGGTCAGAAATTTTGTTTGAACTTCAGGAAGGGAAAATAAAAAAAAAAACAGAAAGAAAGAAAGAAAAGGAAGGGAAGAATGAGAGGGAAACTAAAAAGAAAGCAACAGCTGATACTAATTTCCAAGAGTTGCTGTGATCCTGTTTCTTAGAATAGTCTTTCTCTCTCTAAGTGACTTTACTTGCATGTGCTGCAGCAGTGCTCAGCTCTACTGCAATTGCACTCTAGGTTATTTATCTTAAAAAGCTTAAGAAACTGCTGAACTAAATGCTAAACATGACATCATGTTGGCATGATATTAGGGTGTTAATTCATACAACATATGATATGCATCTTTATAATAGAGTATAAAGAAAGAAGAACAAACTATTAAATTTTTGGATTCCCTCCATATTCAACATAACTTTGTAGCTGAGAAACTCAAGTATGTTCATTTTATTTATTGTGATTACATTTATTAACAATATATTTAATATTTCATAGGCTATTCCTAAAATTTGTGTATCCGGAAATATTGGACTGGACAGTAGTGCACGATGATGATGTAGGTTTTAAACATGAGATTATATGCATGTTCGTAAGCATAAATGTATTTCTCCCAAGATTATGCCGATTCAAACAAACTCGTATGACTGTGGAATTTTTTATTATAAAGGTTAGTAAGTATTGTAAGTCATTTGGGGCAATTAATGAGCTAATCTTTGGTATGCATTTCCTTTGGACTTACTACAATTTTTTTATTGTGGTCATGTCATCTTGACAAACAATATAGTTACTTTCTTAAAGAAAATTACATGCAACTTCTCAACATAATAAAGTAACAAATTATATAGCATTGTGTCCAGAACCTCTAGATACATGAACACTGATCTGTTCCTCCACAGGTACCCTAGAAGTATTTTATAATAACAGATTTTCCATTTTCAATCTTTGTTTTTCCCAAAAAGAGGATGAAAAATACTAGATGTGGCTGTTATAATACGGGTCTCCCCTATATTGGCCCTAATTACATAACTTTTGAGCCATTTAAGAATATGATCTCCACCGGTATCATATAACAATATTTGTGCATTACAAGGTACATATAAGGTGCACAGCTAACAACAGGGAGTCCTGGGTTCAGATATGTAAATTTTGCTTACATTTTTTTTCAGTTTTCTTTTCCTAGCCTTTCTTTATAATTTCCTTTCCATTCCCTCTCTTCGAGACATTTTCCCCTTAGTTTTAGCAAGCCCCCTCCCCACCTTCTCCTGTTTATTTTTATCATTCCTTTCTTCTTCATGCCACCATTATGCATTTATATTTTTTGTACCTTATATTTTTCTCTGGCACTTTTTTTTTTACAGTCAGCAGGTCCCTAGCATAAACGTAGTGATCATAATGATCAATGATAAAGGATCATACCTAACCTGTCTCTCTTGCTGTGACTGTGCCACAGCATCCCCATTGGGAGGATAACTATAAAATTAATAGACTCTTCCGCAAACTCAGTAATGAAACCAACACCATAGCCATTACTCATTACTCACTCAATTAGAATCAGCAACAACAATTTTGCCATATCCACCCCACTAAAAACCTGTACGGTCATGGCCGTACAGGTTGCTCCAGCTCCTACGCCCCTGCATATAGGAGATAAGTTTCTAAACAAACACTTACTACCATAGCAAATTTTTTTGGTATTCCAAATCTTTCTTTAGTAAATGCCTCTTTTATCTGAACCTTATCAAATGGCACTGTGCCAGTCCACTTCGTTCCAGCCATTTTGGAATTAGTCTGGAAGCAGCAAGTCTGCTTCTTATCTGGTGTTATTAAATTTCATGGAAACCAATACAATAGGCTAATTTAGCTTACAAAAAAATAGTGGGCCTCATTGCACTCTTCTAACTATATATGTTCTATAGTTGTTACTGAGTATTGTAAAAACCACTGTAGTGTTTTTTGCATGTAAATAGAAAATTTCTGAGAAAGTTTTTGTTGTCACAGTTGGAAAACTGGGTTAGGTAAAGAATATCAAAATTTGAAAGGATCACTCCAAGTGCCCTCGATGCTAACACATACCATCT
>WLWD01003432.1_pt1 | contig 11805 bp, 14 predicted proteins | sample 6712731 | NCBI WGS metagenome assembly WLWD01 (sample SAMN12718690, study PRJNA576275) | sponge metagenome | isolation source: marine sponge | host: Mycale hentscheli | place: New Zealand: South Island, Marlborough, Capsize Point | collected 2014-11-01
TTCTTATTAACCGTGTCAGATTGGTAAAGTATCATCAGTACCAGCCGGTTGTGGGTTGAGAAATGAAAATGTAAAATAAGAGTGATAAAGCTTTGCCAGTAACGACACCAATGGGTGGGTGTTGTCATGAATAACGCCGAGCCAGGTTGGTAAAGCATCATATTGCCGACCCAGCAAAAAAATCTTATAAGATCTTACAAAAAAAAACTTGCAAGATCTTGCAAGTTGCAAGATCCTACAAGATTATTTGACGCATTATCTTACAAGATCTTATAAGATATTACTAAGATCTTACAAAGATCTTATTAAAATCTTAATAATACCTTGTAAGATCTTGTACATTTTAATAAGATTTAATCAAGATCTTGATTAAGCTCTTGCTGTAACTTACAAGGTCTTGATTTAGGTAACCTTAAAACATGCAAGATTTTAATTAAGATCTTGATTTAGATCTTGCTATAACTTGCAAGATCTTGATTAAGATCTAGTTGTAACTTATGATATCTTGATTAAGCTCTTGTTCAAACTTGTAAGATCTTAACTAAGATCTTATAACTTTCAAGATCTCGATTTACGTTATCTTAAAACATGCAAGATTTTGATTAAGATCTTGCTATAACTTACAAGATCTTGATAAAGCTCTTGCTCAAACTTGTAAGATTTTCATTAAGATCTTATAACTTGCAAGATCTTATCATGCTGTAACTTACAAGATCTTGATCACGATCTTACTGTAACTTAAAAGATCTTGATTAAGGTCATCTTATAACATGTAAGATTTTGAAATCTTACCACAGCTTGTTAGGTTTTGTTTAAGATCATGCTGTAACGTACAAGGTCTTGCATTAGATATGGCAAGATCTTGACTTTAAGATCATACTAAAACCTACACAGTCTTGATTAAGATCTAGTTAAACTACAAAATCAAAAGCAAGTTCAACACAATTTACAATTTATAATTAATCAAAAAAATGCAAATATTAATATACACTTAAATAAATAAGTCAACGTATCTAATGTGAAACTGAAGCTTTTCTTAGTTTGGAGGAATATCGATGCATTTTTGATTTGCTTTGCGGCATATTTCTTTATAATTAGCTGTATAAGCTCCTTCACCAAATTTCTCGTTTATACAGTCTAAATAAAATAATGTAATAATAAATAATTATCACCTATGTTTCATTCTTACCTTCTATCAGTTTTTTCTTTTCTGAGGAAAGAGGAGTTTTAGACCCTTTCTTCGACAAAACTATATAGCATTTACTTGCCATTTCCTCATCGGAAAAAAGTGCGTCCATTAATGCCAAGACATACTTGGGAGGATTAGGAGAACGAATTGCCAGCAAATCAACTCCATTATCCTGTAATATTAACAGAGAAGAATAAGAGTTATCTAGTTTAACATTAAACAATACAACTTACTGAATAAAATTTTTTATCAGATTTTACTACAACTTCGGCACTTTTAGAACATGCACAGTGAGGCTTCTCTATTGGCGTACAATTTTTTAAATAATCTAATTTTTTTTCTATGTTTTTAACTGTAGAATGAATCAGCATTACTGATTCTTTTACTTTCAAAATTTCCCTCCAGCAATTCTGTAGAAACTAAAAGATCTTGATCCTATAGAACAAATGATTAATTTCATATATACATCTTATAGGATCCATGTATCAAATAAAGTAAGCCCACTTAATGATCCATAATGTAAATCCTGTGTTTTTATAATATTTAGAATATATAACTATCTTTTACAATTGACAGAGCTACTGTGCCTTTGAATGAAAAAAGAAATCAGAGGTACCTTCAGTGGATTTGAAACTAAACCACTCTTCATGCCTTTTTCTGCTTTGTCTATAACCACATCAACTTCATCTTCGGAATCAAATGTTTCATAAACTTTTCCTCATCTATACACCAGAACAATGATAAATTAAATGCTTACTAATACAAAGGTTTAGAATAACCTTTTTGTCAGTAGTGTCTACAGTGCGTCCAGCTTAAAGAGTAGACATTTTAGATCTCTAAAGCTATACCTATTACAGTCACACTAAGCTTAAGGCATACCATTTTCATCCTTTCAGATCATTTTGCACCTCAAATCGAACAAATTGGTGGAGCAGAAGTATGAGAACCGCGCTATTCCCATAGACTTGCCATACATTTAACGCCATTTTTCTTGACGTCATGATTTGAGGCCGCCCTCGTCACAAATCGTACTAAAACTTCAGTCGTGCCCTTTCACGGTATGGCTTCCGTTAGGGACTTTCCCTTACTATAACCGCGGGCGGCAATTATGAAATTAGCACGTTAATTTGTGACCGCCGTACAATGGCTTCAGTTAACAACAATGCTAGTTCTGAGGTGCCAGTAGGCACTGGAAAGAAACGAATAAGGGGAGATCTCCTACTACTGTCTGACTCTACTAATGTTCCTCCAGGCTCCAAGAGGGCCAGTAGTACCACTGGTGTTCATAAGATCAAGAGGAAGTGGAATGCTCCAAGAGGTAGACATGTGTCTATGTCTCCACCTCCAGTATCCACCCCTGCAGCATCCACACAACTTGCAGTGACCACCCCAGTTCAGCTGGACACACTTGCAGTATCTCCTCCTGCTGTATCCCCACCTGTAGTGTGCCCCCCTGTACAACTAGATCCATCATCCCTACCTGCAGCATCTGATCCTGTACCACCACTACCACTGGATACTCTAAGGCACCTTGTGCGTGAACACCCCCATGTTATTGAAGAAGGCATGAACAAATTGCAAGGATGTACTGAAAGAAATACTACATTTACCACACAAAAAGCCACAACACTTCAGGTGTTTGGTGCATGTGTGCATAATGGCATGGGTATTTTACAATCCAGCAAGATTGCTGCAACATCCATGGGTTTTAGCTGTGAAGTGGTGAGAAGGTGGGCGAAGGAGATCTATCTTGATTTCTTTGCAACTTTGACATCACTTGAGGATGTTACAGACGAGGTGCTGCAGCAGGAACTTCAGTCAGATCGAGGAAAACATCCTAAATGGGTGTCCTTGATTAGTGATGAAAATGTCAAGGCTGCTGTGAAGTCCTTCATCCATGAGAATGGCTACGTCAAAGGGCGGCCGAATCTGACACTAATGGATGTTGTATCATGCAGCATATGATGTTGAGGTGAGCAAGTCATCTGTGGGTGAGTGGCTGCACTGCTTGGGTTTTTCCTATGTCCAACATACCAAGGGAGTGTATTTTGATGGCCACGAAAGGGTGGATGTTGTGGCAACTAGGCAGGCCTACTTGGAGACACTGGAGATTCATGACAAGCAGACATGGCTGTATAACTCTCCTTGTCCTGATCCCGCAATGCGTCCCATCATCCGAGTGTACCATGATGAGTCGACGTACTATTCCAATGCAGATCAATCATTTCATTGGAGTGATGGCACAAGGCAGGTACTCAAGAAGAAGTCACTGGGCCAGTCAATCATGGTCTCGGACTTCGTTGAAGAAGTAGGCGGGATGTTGGAAGTTGATGAGGAGAAGGCAACTTTGCTGCTGGAACCACACAGAGATGGATACTTCACTAATGACATGTTGATCACTCAGGTGTGAAGTAGTAGTAGTAGTAGTAGTAGTAGTAGTAGTAGTAGTAGTTATCATCACCTATGTATCACAGTCATTATAGTATAATATAAATTCAGTAGCAGTAGAATTCCTAATATCTACTAATAACAACAACAAAACAATGGAACTTTTGGTTGGTGACCTTATTTTTTTTTTTTTTTTACGTCACACTATATCACTTCAAGTATTTAATTGGGTAGACTCACCAGGCTATTTCCATCTTCGAAAGGAAATATCCACAGTGTCAAGGCCTCTTCATTTTTGATAACGCCCCATCACACATGAAGAAGCCCAAGGATGCACTGAATGTAGAGGTCATGAACGTGCGTGATGGTGGCAAGCAGCCCTTTCTGCGAGACACGGTGTGGGATGGGAAGGTTCAGCAACTGATTACAGCTGCTGGTGTGCAGAAAGGAATGAAGACTGTGCTAGAGGAGAGAGGCATCAACACTCGCGGCATGAATGCCGTAATGATGAGAGAACAACTCCAGCAATTTCAGGCAAGTTACATTGAACCTACATAGGAAAAACAGATAACTTACAATAGTTATAAACAAAGGATAAAGCTCAGTATTAATTCACAACTGAATTTAGAGCTTAAATTAATGTGGCTTTATCTTTGTTGTTATTTTTATAATTTATTTGTTTATTTTATATTTATTATTGTTATTTCCCCTTATCATTACTATTATTATTATTATTATTATTATTATTATTATTTTATATTTTTGGGGGAGGGGGGAGGGGGTGAGTGGGAGGAGAAAAACCTAACTTCCATTGAGTTTTACTTATTTTGTTCCCCTTCACATCAAATAAATGGAGTATGGTATGTATTGTTGTAGGACTTTCAGGATTGCACCACAATTCTAGAAGAAGAAGTTCATTGTCGGGGGCATATTTGTTTGTACCTCCCCAAGTTCCATTGTGAACTGAATCCTATTGAGCCAGTGTGGTGCCATTCAAAGAAGTTCACAAGAAGCCACTGCAATGGAACCATCACAAGGCTGCGCAAGATAGTGCCCCAGTCATTTTCTTTGGTAACCAAGGATACCATAGGACGCTTCTTCAGTAAGTGCCGAGATTATGAAACTGCCTATCGAGAAGGCCACAACTGTGAGACTGTTGACAAGGCAGTCAAGAAGTACAAGTCTCACCGCAGAGTGACTGGGGCAGAGTGATCAGATTGCAGTATTTCCTTGCACACCTCACTTTGAGTTTTTATGCATTGTTTAACCTGCTATTTCATGCATACATCCAACATGCATTCACATATTTTAATTTCATGCTATTTTTACATGCGTTGGACAGTATGTGCTACCAACTAATGGATATCATTACCCTCTAAACTTTTTAATCAAAGTTATTACATTGTGTGTGGTATGTATTGTGTGTGACTGTTGTGTTTTTTGTGTGTGTTTTGTGTGTTTGTTTTGTGTGTGTGTGATTTGTATGTGTGTGTTTTATTTGTGTGTTTTTTGTGTATGTGTTTTGTGTGTATGCATGTTTTGTGTGTGTTTTGTGTGTGTGCATATGAGTATGTGTGTCAGGATTTTTTTAGTGGAGGCATTCGCCCCCCCCCCCTAGAGAATTTCCCTTGAGCACATTTTAATGCAAGTACACTGACACATGCAGGCCCCTCTCCTTGCCAACAAAAATCTATTTTGCCCCCCCTTAGCCATTTTGTTTTGGTTTTCGAAAAAAAAGGAAAACCCCCCAAACCAAACACAAGAGGGTTGTGTGTGTGTGTGTGTGTGTGTGTGTGTGTGTTTAATGCCCAAAAATCACTTAACATACACTTAGCATACCGGGAATTTTTGAAGGCACAAGCCTTTCTTTAGGGAAGGATAATCCCTTAACCCCCACCAAAGAGAAAAAACACTTTATCCCCCAATCCATTATACACACAAGAGAAGAAAAACGTTGAAGGCAGGAACTAGCAAACCCCTATCAAAACAAGACTGAAAGGGTCTACCTAACGCCACCACACCAACACACCATTCCTTACTTCCTTTATTGCATGAGTGTGCATGCATCTGGGACATTACTAAGAGCATTCCGAACCTTTGGGAATCAGCAAGGATCGGTTCTGATCACTTCCTCCATGCTACACTGTGTAGCAGTAGCTTCATTCCAAGAACCCTGAAAATTATTGGATAAAATGTGATTTTTCCTGGAGAAAAAGAAAGTGTAAACCCAATTGGAAAAAATAAATAAAAAATCTAACAAGACCAGCCAGGCATTATAAAGAGTTTTACACTAATAAGAATGATATGAACAAATGATTGTAATTTCCTTAGCTACATGTATCAAATTAACAACAATATTCACCCTAATTTCACTTTAGATAGATAACATGCTAGCTAAATGCTTCAGTTACTAATAAAAGAGCTACCCTTTCTATTTTTCAATGATATAAAATTAAATACTTACCCATGAGCAACGAATTCTTCATCAAATAGAGACACCAAGTGTTTGGAAGCTTCTCTGCCAAGAGACCTAGAGAGTGCCGCACGGCGAATAAATGCTATTAGGGTTTACGGCGTTGAATAAACTTCCGCTGGCAGCCGAAGCTGGGCCCAGCAACGACACTATCCAGAGATACATCGCAATATAAGAGATCCCTTAGACGTGGAAAGAAAAACCGAGGACTCCTATCCCCCGCTTTTTACCCGCGTTGTGTCCAGCTGCTGCTTCTCGTAAATGCGCATGCTCAACGTGGTGACGTCACGTATACGTCACGTTAGGATACGATTTTCTGCAAAACGTCATCTTTTAGCAACAATTACCAGATGAATGCTTACCTTCGTACAAAAACTGTTATATTTCACATAATTTTCAATATATGACTTTCAGATTTATATATGATAAAATATAACTATTAAGCTATGTTATATCAAAATTTCCAGGAACCCGGTTTAAAATAGCATATTTTCTGGCTTAAACAGTTTGCATACTTTGTTTTCCATAAAAATTGAAATTAAAAATAAACAGAACCTTATTAACAGACCAAACTAGGTCCAATAAAACTTCATAATTTATGGACTTAGTATGCAAAATTTGAAGACACCCGGTTTCAATTTACTCTTTTTATGGCTTAAACAGTTTAAAAATTTGCATTCACTTCTGTCAGGTATAACCATAAGAATAACCACAAAACCACAAAATGATTTTGGAAACCTGTTTAATAGACATTAACACATATAGGTATTAAATTATAGACCTATATCTTTCATACATCTGCACTTACAGAGGAATAAGCAAGCATTACTAAAATACAGAACTATCTACTCTTTAAGCTGGACGCACTGTATACGTACGTAGTTTGACCCCATCCACGTTACCTTAAAATTGTACTCGTAAAAAATAACATTTACTGGCACGCGCGTTACCAACGTGCTCTAACGTGCTCTGAAGAGACTATGGCGGGTAAGTCTGTTAGAATTAGTGCTTCTTGTATTCTAGCATCTTTCAGCTAGCTTTAATATTTTTTTTAGGCACTGCTGAAATAGAATATTGTCTTCTCTGAAAGACAACCTCCAGAAGTTATTGGAAGATGATGGTTTTAAAGTGAAGTCTGAAAGAGCCACAAAAGCATTAAAAGCAGCTGCTGACTTGCTCACATGGTGTATGGCTGAGGAAAGTAAGAAAGAATTGGATAGTTTTTCAGATTGGCTTGTGACTTCCTTAAGAAAATGTCTTTCAGCTGATCAGCGTTCTTTTGTGTTGCGGGCTGAAAAAATATGGGCAATGTTTCATCAGTTACGAACCAGCAGGGATTTTAGAAGTAAGTAGGATAGCTTTTTTGAAACCTCTATCAAGAAAAAAGCCATTGCGACCGTGTATCAGTACATAACCACGAGAATACTCAGGGAACTTATAAAGAACAAATTTGAAATAAAGAAGGATGTTACACATACCCATTTACACCCTCACACTGGATGAAAAAAATGCTCTTCGGTACGTTGCAGGATACGTGTGCCTTAAAGTACAAAAAAAAAATAGAAAAAACTTCACACAAGTATAAGGATGAAATAGTGCTCCTACTTATTGAGTTTTATGGTGATAGCATGGATGGCAGTGGAACAGAAGAATGGATAAACCAGATTGATAGAGGGGGATTATGGCACATTAGTGATGACACCTACTTGGTTTTCGAAATAGTTGAATATGAAATAAGAAATTATTTGCATGTGAAGGCTCTCACAGAAACTGATGACAGCACAAAGAAGACAATTCTGGATGCAATAATGTCCAATGAAGACATGTTGACATTGTGGGGTATGTCTACTGGACATTATGGTGAGGAAGTATCACAGGAAGTGTTAAGGAGACTAAGTGAAATGTATTTGACAGTGCGTGGATTTTCTTTTGCCAGCTCCTGTCTTGAGTTATACAAGCAACAAAACAGAACACAACTTCAAAAATCAAAAGGACTTAGAAGAAAATTACAAAATAGTTACAGTGAAGACAAATAAATTTTTTTTTTATATTCCCTAGACAAATATCATCACTATTATCATAATTTTATCAGTGTATTTTTCTTCTTTTTTCAAGGGGGGTATTGTCTATCTTAATGTTGTCGTGATCTTTGCTACCACGACAGTTCCCACGCACAGTAGCACAGGTAGTGTTTAACTATACGAAGAGCCTGGGTGTTTTTAATGAACTCCGCAACATTGGGGTTTTCATTGACCCGTCCTCTCTGACGCTGGCAGCCAAAAAAATTTCAAGTGGGTCCTGGCAGAGTCGATTGCTCAGAAACACAGTCACCCCTGGAACACTTGTGAAAATGTAATCCAGCAACTCCAGAAAAGAATGAACTAAATACAATTTGCATAACAAAACGGGATTAATTTGGGCATTAAATAGCATTCCCTTACCAGTTATACGGAGACCTAGTCGGGTGGGAGCACTGAGTAGCATCCTGTTCTGTGCTGCCCTCTCATTCTCAAAACCTGGTCGTGATCGAACACTTTCCTCCCAGTCATCCAAATATATGAGAAATTTCTTAAGCCACTAAAACACACACACATAATACACAGAGTCATGAATTGTCCGTTTAAAACACGACTGATTGTATTTAGTGTTTTGCCTTTACCTCAATTCTAAAATCCAAATTATCTCTGTATGGTGCTTTGAAAGCATTCCTACTCCTTTTTCCAGCCTCTAGGCTTTTGACATTGAGGCAATCAAAAAACTTGTCAAAAGCCAACACAAACTCTACAGTCTTTTCCATTTCAGAAGCTTCATTCTCTTTAGAGCCTCGCCCACCGTGTTACTTAGCACCTATTATCAATACAGTTTCAATTCGTATCGTAAACACTAATAAAACTCACCTGAGCAGCTAAATCCACACGCATCTTGGAGAAATTGGTAAGGTGTACATGCTCATACTTTAACTTCGGGATGAGCGTCAACCCTGGTGTTGTCTGGTTAGAGCGTGACTGACTGTAGAGTTTTGAGAGGTGGGACCACTGAATATATTTACCTTCATACTAATAACAATAATAATAATATATATAATACAGAGTGTCTTATGTACTATAATACATGTACTTACCCACATCAACAGTTTGTCACTAAACCAACAATTCCTCACAGTCTTAATAAGGTGAGGAGGGTCCGAGAAAAAGTATACAAATCGTTCATCATCAGAATATGGATTCATTGCTTTGTAAACCATGCTTCCAGTGCCATGAAGCTTGAAGAAACGACGGTTGACTGAAAGTCCATCACTAGTACAGGCAAGTACATTGAAGCCACACCTTTCTACACGCTCAACAGCTTCCCAAAAGATGTCGTACAATTCGAACCCAAGCAACTTGTGGCAAGGGAACTGTGTATAAGGAAACTGGAGCTTACTAAAAAGGCCTCTGACCATGAAGACAAGGACTGACTTGGCCAACGATCTTTGATTCTCCTCCCCTCCCTCAACAAGTTTCTCATATGCGACTAAATGAGAGTTGATGTCACCAATATTAGTGAAGCCAATGATCTGGCCTATAAAATGTTAATCATTATAAAGAATTAAGAATTTCGATAAGAGTTACTATATATATTTACCTGAATGTTTGTCATACACAAGGTCTTCTCTAACACGAATCTCATCAAATATTATAACCACATTCTTTTCTCTTTCTGGGCAATTGAGAATGTTGGCTGCATCCATCATCTGTTGGTCAACACTCACGGAGAAACCTGTTGTTGCTTGGGTATAGTAGGTGTAGTCTCTAAGTGTTCTTTGAGATGGTAGCTTCAATACACCACTGTTGCGAAGCAAGTCATATGCTGATCCAGAGAGGTGGCGTAGATAGAGGCACCACCTAATTTTTTTTATGTCCACACATATACAACAAGAATCATGATCAAGACAAAGTCTTGGATCATCTAAAATAATTAGCATTTTACACATGCATTAATTTGAAGCCCTCAACTTCGAACAACAAGTAAGATTCATCCCTCTGTAATGATTAGAAGCTGCCAGTCCCTCAAACTGGTAAAAGTTCTGAGGATCCCCTTCACTAATGCTCATAATAAAGTGACTCAAATAACTCATAAAGGTTCTGCCCTTTGTTTTCCCCACATAACTCTAGCTTGTACCTGATCATAGCTGCCTCCCATTTCATTGACTTAGCATTTTTAAGACTTGCTGCATGCTTCCGCTGCTTCCAGAATATTGCCATAAAAGAATCTTCAGGATACTTGTCAAGTATCATCTGATGGTTCTCTTCCATTACTGATGACAGGTCTTCATGCAAGTGTTCATCCACCTAATATCATGCCCAAATATTTTCATAGAAGACGATACAAACGTATTGATTACCTGTACCCCTCTCCTTTCAATTTCAGCTTCAAGCCTCTCCCTGAGACGCTTTTCACGGCGCTGGCATGTCTTGGTCCTATCACGCAAATTCTGTAACCGTAGTTTCCTGCAAAATAAATGAGATATTTAGTCTAGTGGTGATTACTGTTGCAAACATAATACTTGTCTGGAGTGTTGAGATAGCGAAAATTTGTGTGGCTATTAGTCCGAGTGCCATCCTCTACTTTCTCCTTGAGCTGTCGAGACACCATAGAATTCAATACTTTTCGATAAGCATTACAGGAGTTACAACGAGAAGAGGAGGCAGATGAGACCAAAATATGACAAGATGTGCTACGAATCGTGTGATGATCTAAAAAATCCTTGACATAACCGGCAACCACTGAATCACCTAAAATTAAATTGCTTTATTAAGAGTTGAATACAGCACTAAATAATATAGTGACCGGTTGAATCCCTGAATATACCTTTCCTCACAGCCTGAATGTCAAAATACCGTTCATCATCATTTCCGATACATAGCTTGAGAACATGCAGGCCAGTAAGTAATGTCTTCAGTTCACCGACTGTGTCCAGTTTCTGTGGAAGAGAAGCTAGGAGTTCAGCATCTGATGGCAATTGACGTCCTGCTACCACTAATTTCCAAGGAAGGTCTTCAGATATTTCAAGGAAAAATAATAACTACAGGTGTGTAATTCAAATCAGGATTTATTTCAGTTGTTTTCCCAGGGGGGGGGGGGGGGGGGGGGGGGGAGGAAATTATATATCTTTTAAGAAAAACTACAATATTCTTTGGATATGAAAGTATTTGGACAAGAAGGGTGCCCAGAATGTGAAGATCAATATTGTAATCAAATCCTAAAAAGCCGGAGGGGGGGGGCGCAACACAAGTCCAAGGGAAGGAATAAACTGTGCAAATAAAATGCAATTTGTGTGGAGTTCTTACTTGATGATCAGTGATCTTGCTCAATACCAGTAGCTCCATATCATTTGGGCTGGTATTCACCCACCCTAAATAAAAATTATATACATCAAAGACCCCAGAGGTATTAATTCTTAATTAATATTTAGTGAATATGCAAGTACCATATGTATAAACATATACCGATTTATTTATTCAGTTAGACCCGAGAGTGTCTCGCTCGCTCGCCAACAAGATGGTTTACAAATTACCTTGAGGAAGTACTGACAGTGCTTTCATTCTTTTCGTTAACTTGGTAACATTGACCACAGGCAAGTTGCACATTAAAGTAGTTGGTAACACCTGGACACCCTCAATGGCAATGTTCACTTTCCTGGCTGTATCAAGAACTTGTGGTAAATGATTAAGAAGTGAACTGTTTGAATCAAGATGATCACCAGAAATCAGTA
>WLWD01005395.1_pt1 | contig 11805 bp, 9 predicted proteins | sample 6712731 | NCBI WGS metagenome assembly WLWD01 (sample SAMN12718690, study PRJNA576275) | sponge metagenome | isolation source: marine sponge | host: Mycale hentscheli | place: New Zealand: South Island, Marlborough, Capsize Point | collected 2014-11-01
AAAGTTACCACTGCTCAAGAAAATGAGGTAAGAAAGTAATTTTGTATTTGTGTGCTAAAATTGATTGTCTTTTGTTGTTGTAGGTGAGAGCTTGTTGTCAAGAATTCAAGGTAATTCAGATGGTCAAAGTAACTTCAATCAGAAGTTATCAATACTCAAGAATGAGGTAAGTAGTAATTCCATATTTGTTGGCTAAAATTACAAATAATAACACCGGTTTATTTTTTTATCGTAGCTGAGAGCTTGTTCAAGAGTTACTGGTGATTGAGATTATCAGAATGGTTGATGTTTGATACTACCACAAAAGTTACCATTAATCAGGTAAGAGAGTGATTTTGGTCATAACTGCTATTATAGTGTTTGCATGAACTAAGCTAAAACAACATAGTAACAATACTTAGTTTTATGTTACCTAACATCAGGCTCGCTCGCTATTTGTGCTCAAGCACACCACTAGTTTATATATATGTTTGGACGTACGTAAGGCATTTTTGTACTTTGACCCTCGCGTTTTTGTGTAAGTTATGTGGTCGACCCCGTCCCAAACTTCACTAAACAGAATCCTCCGTTTATCGATCAGTACCCGTATCACCCTAGAAATTGAATTGTTTACTGTTTTGAATTCTTTTACGGGTGCAGTTAAAACGTGAAAACTTACGGGACTTCCATTTCTATTCGAGTTAGTAACGGTGGTAAGTCAATGCGCTCTTTGGCATGGTTATAAGCCGTACGCAACAGTATTTACTTGAAAATGCATTGTCCACTAGACTAACCCCGAAGGTAAGTCTTGTATAGGTGTGTCCAGTTGTGTCAAAGCATTGTGCTTTACAGCCACTATTTAGCTAAAGAATATCACAAAGAAAACGTTTAAATAGCGTGTATTGTTTTGTTGTTGTTGTTTTCCTTCAATTCAAACAGTTGCAGCGAGTTGTTACTATGGTACTGAAATCCCTTTACAGTGTATGCCTAATTTAAAACTGGACCTTATTTTCAGTAGCTTCAGTGTTAGAAGTCAAAATTATTCATATAAAAATAGTATAGTCTTTAGGCTCACTCGCCATTTGTGCTCAAGCACATCACTAGTTAGCTTTATTGTGTATTAAAAAGTCAAAAATGAAATTTAATTAAAAGGTACAACACAAATTTAGTCCAGAGTTAATACTGTTTCGCTGTGAATGAGAAAGTCTATTGGCTGTGTTGCACTCAAAATTGAATAATTTTTCTTGAGGTTGCCAATGACCATTTGTACATATGAATACAAACATTTGCAATACTCCTAGTTTGTTTCCTCAGGTGCCTTTGGTAGCACCCTCACCACACTCAGGATGCCACAGCCCTGGTAGAGCCTAAGTATAATAGTGTCCCTGGTGGAAGTGCCTAACTATTTTTTATGACCATTTACAGGAAAATCTAGCACAAGGCGGCCCCCATCAACATTTTTGTTAAACAAATGAAATAAAAAAATACTATGGCACACATTTTAAAGTTTAGGAATTAGTTGTTATTTCTACTGACATGGTAAAAACTGCCTTAGTTTCAGGTTGTAAATACAGCCAGCTGCAACTGGCTGAGCTAGCTCAGCTATGTGGTCAGTGGTCAACCACAGTTGTACTTGCATTATATGTAGCTGATTAAGTACTTCATATGAACAATTTTTTGTAGCACTTTTTCATATCATTGCCTTGCAAAAGATTAGTGTTATGCCTAGAGAGTACTTGAATAATAATATACCACATAAGTGCCCATTCAAAAATGTATGGGTAAAATCGCCGTTCTATTGAAATAGCCCGAGGAGTGTGAAATAGCACTGTTGGAGTTGAAACTGTACACTTATCAAAGTGAAATAATATGAGTAAGCGCACAAGCGTGGGGTGATTAACCTTAGTAACACTGTAGTTTTTGTTGAAAAGTTTGTTTGTAAGGATAGAGGTATACTTATTGGCGAGTGATAGCATGGCTAACCGCAGTATTAGGGATAAAGCAATAAATGCACTAGGCTTTGCCTCGTGCTATTTCAATTGGTTACTCATGCTATTTATCCCAAATACCACGGTTACCTGTGCTATTACTCATACTAACATCACTTTTATAAAGCTATATAACTAATCTATGAAGTATTTAAGAATGAGCATGATAAAAATATTGAATGTTCTCTTAAACCTACAGGATATCAAAGAATGAGATAATGATTATCACAAGAAAGTCAATTCATTAGTCCATGAATAATAATATTTGTATCTCACATAGAATACAAAATAGTAAATTAATAACTGTTGCGAACCTAGATTAGTTTAATATTATATACATATTAGCTATATTACATGAAATTGAGCAAATAACAATATATATATTGCTTCTTGTTCATGGAATAAAATACCTGCCTGGCGTACTACTATCAATACACAATAAAATACTTTTGGAACACATCGAATGTCATTAAATGTAATTCTGAGGCTAGTTTTACAGCCAACATTCTCCAATGAGAGACTAGGAAATACCACTACAAGTAAGTTTAACTTGTTTTTTTTAACATGTTTGAAACCTGTGGACAATTTGGAGACAGACAGCCCGGATCACAGAGGTTTAAAAATTTAAAACAGACATAAGTCTGACCAAGTACATATCCCAAGCAGTGCAAACTTGTATAAACAGCCACAAGGAAGTCAATGATGACATCATCAGACCTACTTATACTTCTATTCACCCAAGTCTTTCTGAGTAGAATTCATAGGTGCAATGGAAGTAAACTATGAGATAGTATTGGAATATCTTCAATCTGGTAGATACCCTGTAGGAGCTACTAAAAATCTAAAAAGAGTCATTTGAAAGAAATCTGCTAAATTTTCTTTAAAAGATGGTCTGTTATTCTATTCTTCAAGTGGAACTTTGAAACAATGGATATCAACAAAAGAGAAGCAAAATCAGATCATAGCATCATGCCACACTGACAACTTGGGGGACATTTGGGACGAGACAAGACTCGACAGAAGATAACATCAAGGTATTGCTAATTTTTTTTTCCATAAAATGAGCATTTTGCATTTATATCTTACCTTATATCTCAATCTGAAAGCAATGTTGCATGCTTTGGTTATTACTCTAGAATTTGTATGCTTCAACTTTCACGAGGAATTAAATCATGAGTGTGACGAAATTTGTGACAACTATTTGCATGATGAAACTCAAATTAATGATGTTTGTTTAAAAACTAATTATTTTGAAATATGTATGATTAATGGATAGTAACTGGTATTTAGATATACCTTCAGCACTTAATAAAATAAATATACAAATATTGAAATTAATCTTTTTTGTATAATTCTTGGAATAAAGTAATAATTAGCGTAATGTTCTTTTTGGCTGGAATTCTTTGAAGTGAGGTAAGGGTAAGGGGATTTGTTTTAGTAAATAAAATAACAATAAAAATAATAATATTACTTTAGCTGTATAGCTAGATGCAATCTCGGTTGAGCACTGGACCAAGTGCAACCTTTGTGCTATCACACAAAATATTAGGCCAAAAGTCCTATAGCGTGCGGGTCCAGTACTCCCAGAGCTCTAGTTGATGAATTGATTGGCTGACTAACTGACTACCAATGTTGGTTTGGTTGGTTGTTTGTTCTATTCATACTGATATTTTACTTTTGCAATTACTGGAATAGCTGTATAAAAGATATTATTCATATATTCAGACATGTTTGGATTGCTAGCATTTGAACAAATGACTAGAAAAACCAGTTCATTCTCTTCATCCTATCGAAGTGCACAGTCCATGGTACCGAATCGGAATTGATCTCATTGGACCATTACCACGTTGGAAATCTGGAAATGCCTATATTATAGTCACCTGTTCTGACTATTTCACAAAATGGCCAGAGGCTGCGGCAATTCCTGACAAATCTGCTTCTTGTGTCGCACAGTTCTTGTACACACTTATTACAAGACATGGCAGCCCAGTAATTGTTCAATCTGATCAGGGAAGAGAATTTGTGAATCAGGTAATTACCACATGCAATAAAACCACTAAATTCATTTTATATATAAAAAAAATTACACTGCATTTTCAGTATTGCTAGCATTTTTTTAATGTTGGTCTTTTTTCGTAAGGTTAACCAGTATTTGTTTGAGAAGACCGGAGTGGAGCATAAAATTTCAGCTGCTTGTCATCCTCAAACTAATGGTTTAGTAGAAAGATTCAACCAAACTCTCACCAACATGTTAATAAAGCTGAGTGGAGAGAGACACAATAATTGGGACGATTACATTGATGCAGCCTTGTTTGCATACAGGTATTTAATCAACACCAATAATGTTTGAAATTGTTTCTCTGCTTTTAAATATGATTGTAGTTAAGTATACATGTGAGAATCAGACGTCCTTTGTCTTCCACATTTTAGTAGCAGAGTGCTTGGTCGCTATTTGAGCATACTATATTCGATATCTGTGGTAACTTATCTTTACTTTCAAAAATAGCGGATTGAATGAATTATTTATATATTTAGGACAAGTCAACAGGATTCCAGCAAATACACTCCCTTTAAGATTTTGTATAAGCGGGAAGCCAGATTGCCTGTAGACATCACACTTTCAATGGAATCTGAAAAAGCTGATGAAGTTTCTGCGTGAGCTAAAATTAAAATGTTTAATGTTAATACTCCATGAGCTAAGTGATTGCCAGACTATAATGTTTCCATCTATTTGGAGTTTATAGGGGGAAAGGGGGGGTGGGGGGGGGGTGGGGAGGGGGTAGGAAGAAGAGAAAATTGAGATTTAAATAAATTGAGGGAGTAAAATGCTGTTCAGTAATCAGTTATGAGCATAAATACAATAAAATGAATGAATGAATAAATGAACGAACAAATGAACAAACAAACAAATGAATAAATGAATGAACAAACAAACAAATGAACAAATGAATGAACAAACAAACAAACAAACAAACAAACAAACAAACAAACAAAAAACAAACAAACAAACAAACAAAAAACATACTAATGATAATAATAATAACAATAACAATAATAATAATAATAATAATAATAATAGTAATAATAGCAATAATAATAATAATCATCACATAATGGTATACATTGGGAAGAGCTAAAGCTAAAATGATAGTTTTATCATTTTAGCTTTAGCTCTTCCCAATGTATACCATTTCCTTTCATGGGATATTTTTATCAACATTCAAGCACGCTGCTTTGAGCCCTATTTTCCTAAAGACAGTCACATATATCTTAACTGCAAAGTAATCTGCCTTGAGGGAAGGCATTTATTAGGCAACCAATAGGCTGTTAACGTTTAAAAACTTTAATAACACTGCCATTATAGACCTGCTTCTGATTTTGTAAATTTTTACAACTCATGTCCAGTTTAGAGTTTTTAAAATTCCATAAACATTGAGTACAATTAATTTCAGTGTGAGGAGGACTAGCAAAACAATTTTCCAGGAGGTGACGCAAATATCTCCTAAGGTATTAAAAAAACCGCTGGTGTATATAGCTAATTGGCTTTAAATGTACAATGGTGGATTAATGGCATGTACACCTTAGAATTCCATCAGCAAATGACCTTGATGAACACATGGAATCAATGCTTCAATGAGCTGATGAAATCAATACTAAAGCCAAGGAGAATATAAAGAAGGCTCAAGCAAAACAAAAGAAAAGGTATGATGCTAAGCATAAGAAGCCAGACTTTAATGTTGGAGATAAGGTATGGCGCTACAACAGCCACAAGCAGACAAGACAAGGAGGAAAGTTGGAGGGATTGTCCATATGAAATTGCTGAACAAACAACCAGAGGGACATACAAATGAATATTAAAACAATTTTTTATTACAACAACTGTGAATATTAGTGCTTGTCCGCTTTAAATACCAGTTCAAATTACTAATCTCTAATTAATAATACATCATCAATGCTTGTAGCAAATAAGTGTATCACATGGCAGGAATTAACTGAAAATGTGATGTTCATTGATGCAAGCTCAGAAAACACTACATATGAAAAGGTAATCAGATTGTAATGTACCTGGTTGAAATTATTATGCATAACTGCTATGGTGTTGCAGCACTTTAAATGTGCTAAACCCTTTGGTCTTATTGTCTAGCTATTTTTTTAACGCTAAGATTCAAATAAATTTTCAAATATTATTTAGGCTATCCATGTGATAATGCAGCCTGAAGCTCAGCCTCCAGCTGGTCAGCAGTGTATGTGCCAAACTCGCTGTGCCACAAAGAAATGTTCATGCAAACGACAGGGTAACATGTGGACCACAATGTCATCCGGGTCGAGCATGCATTAATACAGGATCTCAAAAGCTAGCTGCAATGCAGTCTACTGCAGTGATTGAGGTAGCCGAAACGAATGCAGTACAGGAGAAAAAATATGGACTGTTGTTGGCCAAATCTCACTCTCAATTACTGATAAGGATATCCTAACCAGCAACATGTGGTTAAATGACCGTCACATAGATGCAGCACAGACCATTTTGAGAAATACCTATGATATAGCTGGACTGGATTACTGTTCATCACTTGAACCCCTTTGTGCAAATATTAAACCACAGCGGCAACCATTGGATGACAGTATCTACAGTAGGATGTCAACCTGCCACTGTCAAAAATGTATGACAGCATACATTTACTACTCAGTGAAGATCTAGAAGAAATGATCGCAGACTTACTGCACACAAATAGCAAAGACATCAAAGTAAATTACATGAATGTTCAAATTCAGAAGGGAGGTTCTGACTGTGGTCCCTTAACGATCGTTTTTGCAGCTGCCATTTGTAATGGACAAAAACCTGAACTCATAACTTTTAACCAAGAAACGTTAAGATCAGAATTATTGAAAGTATTTGAGAGCAAAACTCTCACAACATTTCCAAGCAAAAGTGAGCAAAGAAAGGCAACTTTTGACACTCAAAAGATACCAATTTACTGTAGCTGTCGACAGCCTGAAAAAGGTCGTGGTATGGTATGCTGTGATGAATGTGGAGAGTGGTACCACAGGGAATGTAGCAGAATGTGGAGAGTGGTACCACAGGGAATGTAGCAGAATGTGGAGAGTGGTACCACAGGGAATGGAGCAGAATAAGTAATAAAGATTGGAACAGCAAGAAGAAACCCTGGGTGTGCCCAAAATGCAAGAACTGAATGATTTACTACAGATCACTTTTACAATTTAAAATTGCACTTTGGTATCATTATACTCAATATTTTTTTTTATGTAAATACAAATGAAATGGGTTCACCAAACACAATATTACTAATTAATTTCTGGTTAGCTGCCTGGTCACAGTTACTAAGAAGAAAGTACCGTACATCTTACATCTGGTGAACCAGCAATCTCACTAATGTATCTTATACTTAACACCTTAACCTTGTCACCACTGCCAGTAATTGGTCAAGTGGTTTTCCAAGATAGTAGGGGGGGGGGGAGCAAGAATGACATACCCTAAGCATTACTGGCACCAGCATCTCATAATAAGCTTTAAATAGGACGTACCTGAGATTACATGGAGTTCTTGTTAAGTGGCACCATCAGGCAATGCCCTGGATCTATTTACTTTAGTCTACTTGGACCATACTTAGTCAGCAACTTCTCCCAAAACTTAACAATTGTGGGTTCATCGATGCGCTTAAGCCCCTCCATTGCAACAAGGTCACACATACACACATACACACACACACAAACACACACACACACATGTTTTTGTTAACTCTTCATTATTAACCTATGAGGGGCAGTGGCGTAGCTGAGGGGGGGCCTGGAGGGCCTTGGCCCTCCCATCAAAAATATTTTATCAATTAGTCATAAATTCAATTTAAACTTGGTTTATACATTTATAGGTCACAAAACTAGGACCCTCCAGCAGTTCCTCTCTAGCTACGCCACTGATGAGAGGTGAGAGTGTTCCAGAGTCATATTGTCCAATGGCTTGACAAAAGCCATGCACAATCACCTGGACTCACACAAAGTTGATATACACATAATAATAATAATAATAATAATAATAATAATAATAATAATAATAATAATAATAATAATAATAACAATAATAATAATAATAATAACAATAATAATAATATGGGGGAGGAGGTGAGTGGGAATAAAGTATCGAGAATAGAAGGAAGAAGAATAGAAGGAAGGAGAATAGAAGGAAGGAAAAGAGAGAGGGGAAAGAATAATTGATTCTTTGGCTATATTTACACTAAAGCAATAGTAATAGCAGAAAATGAAGATGGCAACATCAACAATAAAAACAGTCGTTTAAGATCTAAATTGCTTAGATTACCTATAATTAAATCTCTAACACGTCAACATTATACTAGATAGTTAAAAAATATAGTAAACATCTACAATTTTATTTCCACTAAATTACTCTTTGTAACAGCCCCAATATTTCCATGAGTGTTTACAAGTTATTGAGTGCATTGGTTCCTGTGGCTATACAGTCCTCATGCTAGTTATGCCTGTGATGCTTGTTCTTTTGTTGTTGTTTTCTGCACAATCCAACTATAGTGAGGTAGCTGAGCCATGTGGTTAACCACGCACCCTTTATGTACATAATTGCTGCACTGAATGAATATAATTGTGAGACAAGTTTTAAATGCAGTATATTCTAAATACAAAACCTAATCTTTTATAATTCAAAATAGACAAGAGCAAATGAAGCAATTGAGAATTGACAATGATATTACGTGCATTCTCTAATTGCCTTTAATAATGAATAGTTCTAAAGGAATTCTAACATGTTAATCAACCATGTCTTCACACAATGTGGCAAGCAGATCATTTGATTATGAATGCTCCATGTAGCACGCGTGTAGCGAGTAAAGTCTATTGAAATCGTATTAGAAATGATTAATAAAAATATTTTTAAAATATTTGAAGTGCTCGTAAAGTAGTTATCTTATTAATGTACTCTGACTCAAGTATTGTACATAGCATGAGTCAGAGTATAAAATGGGAGCCGAAGGCAAATGAAAATATCATGTGAAAGTTATTTAGACTTTTTCTCAAACAGTCAGAGTACATTTTTCAATTCATTTTACTCGCTAGCTATGTACGCACTGCTTGGAGAATTCAATAAATAGCATAAAATACGGGAGAATATGTAATAGCTAAACCATTGGTTTGAGGAGTTATCCAGCGATAATTCTGAGAGTTTCCATGGTTTAACCATTTTATACCATAGCTACCATTTCTGACAGATAAAAATACTAATCAATGACAGAAGTTATTTAAGCGAGGCTTGCAACTATCGACTAAAAGTGTATTTACCTTGGTGAACAACGTTCTATTTCCACAGCCTTTGGACAAGAATAGTAGTGATAGAGCAGATACATCCAGTGAGGTACACACACACACACACACACACACACACACACACACAACACACACACACAATAAGAAGCAAATTTTGAACATATAGGAAAAAATATCATGATATTTATTATATACTGAACAGGTCCTGATAAATGCTTAAAGTCAACAGGATGAGGCCTAGGGTAATATTTTCCCATATCACCTGTGCTCACAGTTATCACGTTGGGTTATTACGTCCCTCCAGGTTACAAATTTGTTTATGGTGTTTACAATGCCATAGCAATAGTAACTATGGCATCAACACATGAGCAGTACATAATAAATTTATTTAATTAGTCTGATTGGTTCTATTTACACTTGTGCCTGTGACACTCATGTAAATACTAAGCCAACAGACTCATGATATTCTCCAGTATGAAATGAAAATGAAGCTTATTTAGCTAGTAGTAGTTTCTTTGGTTCAGGTTGAATCTGAATCTTTTATGTAGCTTAATGCTTAGGTAACAACTATTATATCAATTCTTAATATACTCTGTGGAATAAGTAATCTGAAAAATAAAAAGCAAAAAAAAAAAAATATTTTAAACGTCCAAACCACCAAATGGTTTTAGTCAAGCTTTGTGAAAAAAAGTTGCAAATACCTAAGCCACTAAGTAATTCAAATGGCATCAAGCATTACATACTAGTGATTACAATCCCTGTAAGAGGCTCAAATGTCAGTCTAATTAAATTTAGTTACAAAAAAAAGTTAGATGATATCCTGTGGAATCTTCTTACATTTATAGCAGTGAACAATGGAACTTGAACTACATCAAAATTGCTAGAGCTCAATAGTAAAGTGAACATACCTCTACTTGAAGACTCCTGAACCCCCAAAACGGTGCAATAGCTGTCATGGAAGACGATAAACTAGGCAGACCAAATCAGCAGATGACGGGCCAAATCCGCTAGCATTATTGGTCCGGGGGGGACTGTATCCGCTAGCAGATTTGATCCGCCCGGACCAATAATGCTAGCAGATTTGATCCGATCGGACCGCAATTTTCCCAGACCAATTTTACTGTGACACCGGGTAGGCTCCGCTAGAGTAAAGGTAGCTGTAAAAACCCAGAAAGCTTGTACCCAGGCCCTGCCAGGCCCTGCCAGGCCCTGCCAGGCCCTGTTGCTATAACTACTCTGGTAATGAGCCTGCGCAGTACAGCCATGAGATAATGCCAGGAGATATCTTGGGGTATCTCACAGTCACATACCTAAAAATGTCATTGTGAAGATATCTAAGGTGGAAGAGTATTATTTTTATGTCTGCCTCTGTGCTTATATTTGTCAGATATGCATGGCATTTTATTTCTGTAGCAATTTTTGTTCTAATTACATTATAAATGAAACATAAGGATCATTTTAGCTATTATGAACATGAGGATGCAAGCATATCTTACTCTGGCACGATCATAAGTTTGGTGTACACGAGTTCACATTATTGCAGTTCACATTATTGTTGTACCGTGTCTGTATATGGTACAATTACCTTCTAACATAGCTACAAGCTATAACTAAATTAAAAAGAAAATGTAAAGGACACTGTACAAGTGGCAGAGTCTAAAATAGAAGAAGAAGCTGTAAATATAATAAGAATAAATGCAATTGTCTTAATGTTCATGACCACAATTGATGTCATGCATCTGGAGCATCCACAAATTCTCAGTACTATTCATGCAATAGATTTAATCATATTCATTAGTAAAGCCACCGTCTCCTTCAACTGGTCTCTTCCTCCCAATTCTCCCATGATAATAGTGGGTGAACACTTTCTAAGATAAGTACATAAGTGTAGACTTCAGTTGACATTCTCACTCAATCGGCAATGTCCTTAGGGGTTCAAGATGAAGTGTGATATGTTAGCATAGCAGTATCTGTTACCATGGGAACTATTCATGAGCACATAAAATGACTTATGGGTTAACTTAATACAAACTCTATAACATGGTTCAGAATTGAGTCAACAACCTCAACAAAAAAAAACAGACTTGAAGTTAACTGCTAAGATTAACACTTTGTTTGTTAGATATATACTCTCTCTTTCACAGGCTTTTTCTAAACAATACAGAATTAATAATATTTGGTCGCCGAAAGAGTCATAGTCAGACTATAGTAGTTGGACTAAAGCACATGCTATTAAGCTTCTTTTTTGATGAAACGATTAAGCAACCATGGAAAGTTTGTTTTGTTAGAGTGCATGCAGGCCAATATCATTCAAAGCACACACTTTGTTCGTGAATGTTTTTTGCATATAACGAAATAAAGTGGCCTTGAAGCCATATTTCTGTACATGTAGGTCACTAACTAGAATAATACCACTCATCATAATTATACATATACGGGTGTAGTTAAAACTGAAACACTTACTGGAGTTCCATTTCTATTCGAGTTAGTAGTAAATTACTAGTGATGTGCTTGAGCACAAATGGCGAGC
>WLWD01006364.1_pt1 | contig 11804 bp, 12 predicted proteins | sample 6712731 | NCBI WGS metagenome assembly WLWD01 (sample SAMN12718690, study PRJNA576275) | sponge metagenome | isolation source: marine sponge | host: Mycale hentscheli | place: New Zealand: South Island, Marlborough, Capsize Point | collected 2014-11-01
TACACTCCTCATCCTGAGACACTTCATCCCTTGTACCACTCATACACTCCTCATCCTGAGACACCTCATCCCTTGTACCACTCATACTCCTCATCCTGAGACACCTCATCCCTTGTACCACTCATACACTCCTCATCCTGAGATACCTCATCCCTTGTACCACTCATACTCCTCATCCTGAGACACCTCGTCCCTTGTACCACTCATACACACCTCATCCTGAGACACCTCATCCCTTGTACCACTCATACACTCCTCATCCTGAGATACCTCATCCCTTGTACCACTCATACACACAGTGGGCAAAGCCGCATGTATTAGGGCCCAGTCGGACACCGTGTCAATCGCTACCAAGCATTAATGATATTCATGTCACTTCCCACACCAAACTCATTCATCATAGTTATGTGATCATTCTATCGTCTGTATTCTGTGTGAAGTTTTATTATTCTGCAAATTGTGCTCATACACACCTCATTCTGTACTCCCACTTATGAATATTAGCTAGAAAAAAATACACGAATAGCTAAAACAAAGTAAAAAAGGCTACTCATTTTGTATGAGATTCATTACCACAAGCAAAAAGAGTATATGTACAACTAGTGTCATATAATACATTGATCTTTGCTATAGATTGTGTACATGTATAAATAATAATTAATGACTTTTCGAAAACTTGTGTTATAATAATGAATTTTTATGGGTGTTACAAAACTGAATTAGGACTACATTCCAAAGCTGCTTGTAAAGACTTGGCACATTCATGAAGTTCTAAGTCATCTAGTAATGATAACAGACCACCCCAAGTTGCTGGGTAATCTGATGATCCAATATTGACCCAGTCTTGTAGAACATCTCGACAACACTGCCTGATATCTGCTAAACGATGAGTATAAATACTATCCATTCTTGCTATACTTAAATCCAACAGTTCTCCAGCCTTACGCCAATGGGAAATCATCTCATCGATGAGTCTGAGAGTCTTTGGTTGGCCACTCTTATCAGTCCACTTCAATAAGGTCAATCTCTTCAAGGTAATGGGAAGGGCTGAAATAATGAAACTAATGAATCAACAAACACAAGACAATTCAAGATGACATACTTTTAACACTCTCTGAGCATCTAGCAGTGGGAATTTGAGAAGTGATATCATTTTGAAAGTCCACCTGATCTGGAGTTTCAGTTTCTTTTCTGACTTGATCTGAGGATACTTTACATTAAGTAAAAACATTGTCAGACATCTTCTTACAAATGTAAAACAACTCACCTGGTACATTAGAAATATTTGCCTCAACTTGTGAAGATGTTGAATTAGGGGAATATTCTTAACACAAAATAATATCAATTTATAACTACACAATTTCAGTTAAAATTATTGCCTACCTTTATTAAACCAAAACATTCCAGATTGTGAGGGAGCCATTCTCATGCTGTGAGCACTGCAGTGCATAGCCCATGATGCAGCTTCGAATTTGACTTCATGCAGTTCACAACAATTCTCAAGGTGACACTTCAGACTGAACTGAGGTTCCACTTTGCCATAGTCATAGTGCAACGTATTTAGAGATAATTGAAGACAGATATCGAATGTTTGCCGAAGTTTAAAACAAACTTCATTTGGTGAGGATACCCTGGGAAGACATGGCACCTTTGAACTAATTCTTGGGGGGTAATTCTCTAGGATGGTACTAACTTCAAGATGAGAGAGATGACTTCTGAGGCAAATATGGTCAACATCTTCTGAAGAATTTACTCGTAAAGACACTTGGTCTTGGTATATTTGGTCTTCTAGCAAATCAAATGTTAGATTCTGATCTCCTTCAGGATTCAATAAGTAGGAAATGAGCATACCAAACAATCCTTGAGGACAGTGACCAAGTTTGAAAGTGACAGCAAGAGGAGCAATAACAGTGTCGATTGTATCTGATGGAGACTTTTCAACATGATTCAGAACTGAAGGTATGAAATATTTGAGCACTCCACTGTTGTCTGTAAAGGAAACAGCTACACGAAGGTGAAGAAGAAACTTGAGAAACTGCTGCGATGTCATTTGGTCATTGTCTCCAATGAGGCCTTCAAATGCTGAGAATTCTAAAATACCTCTCTGGCAAAAACTCTCTCGTTGACTCATAGGTAGAGGTATTCTGCACAAAAAAGTATTTACTATCAGTTGAGTGACTTTGCTAAAGAGAACTTGGGGCTCTTTGATAACCAAATCTGAGATACCTTCAACATCGTAGTACTGAATAATTCCTACTCTGAAATGTAAAAAATCTAATAAAGACTTTAATTCTGTTTCATCAATGTAAAATTTTGCTGCTAACGTTTTGCAGCGACTGATAGAGATAACAGTTTCATTGATGTTCTGAAGTTCTAGGCAAAACAAAAGGTAGCTCACCGGATACTCAATGTCAAAATCACTTTTGCTTGTAATGTATTGGTTGATATCAGAGCGAAGACAGTGAAACTGCTTGTCTTCTTCACTGGTATTGTCTACCTCATACATAACTTTCTTCAAGAGACTATCAGCTGGGCAAATTAAGTGAGAAAACTTCATTCGATGAATCATGTCAAGCAACATTTTGTTAATGTTGTCAAGAATATCACTAGCTTCAGAACCAAGCTTATCAATGTGTGTACCTACTACAAAGACTATAGCCTTGTGACACACAGAGGCACCATCTACCTGGAAAACATTGTCTTCAGTTGTCTGTATGGCAGAAACACTGGTAAGGAATTGAATGAGAGCATCCATTGTAGAAATAGAGGATCGATACTGGTTGATAATTTCTCCATTGGCTGATCTGTACTGAATGATGTTCTTTGTATGAATGTCAATGTCAGTTCTCATGACAAAGATAAAAATAGAAGGACCAAAGATCAGAAGAGAAAGGCTCTCTTGAAATTCCACCTGTCCGCCTGTATCTCTGATGTAAAGAGAATTTTTGGTTTGTAAATCTACAATATTTGTTATGTTGTGTTTATTCAGTACTTCTCTCACGTGATACTGAATGTCAGACCCTGGATAGTCTAGCTGGTATGGACTGGATTCATAATGCTGCAGCCGTGGCCTTTTTATGGCATTTCCTGGAATAAACTCTTTGTAACTATCCAATTGAGAAACCACAGACTCGTCAAAGTCAGTGACTTTCCATGTGTTGTCTTCACAGGTGTAAGCTGAAGTATGTGTGGAGGAGGGGTCTATTTGAACTATGACTATTTTCTCACACATGTCAGTGGAGGGATAGTACACACGAAGTGGCTTGTTCAGGAGACGATCCAACAACGATGTCTTGCCAGATCCAGGGAGTCCTTTCAGTAGAATATTGGCTATCTTTCTTCTGATGCTTTGTTTATTGAATATTGCTGATGTCACCTCATCAGTGAACCTGTGCTTCTCAGGAATCACTTTACCTAATAATCAAACATGAAACAAATATCTAGATCTCAATCTAAATGCATTTAAAATATTTAATTATAAGAAATATTTAATTCTAAAAACGTCTATTTCAAGATATAATAGCATGAAAACTCTTAAACTTCAGATTAATAGCACAAGTGGTGCAAGACGAGGTGAAACCATGTAAAATTTCTCGCTGCAAAATCACTATTAATTCGTTTTCATGTTAGCTACTATAGCCAAAAATAATTACATTTTATTAACCTTCAGCGCACATGCGTGAGAGGGCATAGCAGTCATCCTACCTCTTGTTCATCTATCATGCATGCTATGATTTGGAGATTACTGACAATGAAGCATTAATTTCGGAGCTCGAAATAGCTTGGGTCACGGACAAAATCCAGTTAATTTTGTTACATGATCTGACCCAGTATAGGTAAGCCAAGTAGCTATGTTCAAGTCTTGGTCTCTCTCGGCTATCCAGCGCTTCACCGTAGCCACTGTCAATGCTCTTCTTTTTGTTGGAGCAGCTAACTGTTCCATTTCTGAACTGAAACTAGAACTGTTGTCAACGTTAGGCTAACACTCAGGATTTAACCCTTTGCGTACGATCATCACGAATTCGTGACCGCCGTAACTTAACACGCGCGTACGATGGTCACGAATCTGTGACACACCGGGTGCATCAAGAGAATACGGCTGTCACGAATTCGTGACAAGCTCTTTCCGGCTCTATTATTACAGTTACAGAGCGTGTAGCGCGCTAAAACTTTCAGTAGCTTACATAGTATACATTGGGCAATCTCTATTCTACAAAATAAGTCTTATAAAATAAGTATAACTTATATCAAGTGCACCAACTAATAAAAAAATTTTTTTTCTACACTCTGTGTCTAGCTATTTTCAAATAGAACATCTACTAAGAAGTAAAGGCCTAAAGTAGCTAGAAATAAGCAAACTAAAACCAGAACTTACACTTGGGTGTAATCCAGTTGCTGATGTTGTCAAAACTATTTCAAATCTAGTAACCACAGAAAAGTTTCAGGAATATGATATTGGTAGTTTTTCGCAAGCTAATGCTGAAGATAATACTTCTAGTGCTTTACTATGTCTGATCAGTGAGCTTGTTTCTAATGGAAAAGTAACTAAAAAGTCACTCAGTATTTCACAGTCTATACAAACTTTGACAAACAAAACATTCAATCAAACAACACTTGGACTCGCAGTCAATCTTTAACACCAGTTTGGTTCCAGAGAGCTGATTGACACGCTGCATGAGTACAGCTTTATTTGCTCTTACGATGAAGTTCTTCAATTCAGAGTGTCTGCTGCTACTATAACTGCACAAAGTGCAGGTATCTATGAGGGTTAGCTGAATCTCACAAGCATGACTAATGGTTGGTTCAATACTATCAACCTTCAGGTGTATACTCCACATGGCTGCAGGGAATCTCACAGTATGGCAATACAATTTACTCAAAATGCACAAGGTATGATATTGTTGCATAATTGTTAGAATGCTAAGTGGGGAATAAAACAGTTTTCATTTTTATTCTTAACAACAATACTGTACTTTGTATAATCCGCCAATTTTTTGTGTAGGGCCACAAGAAGTTGTTATAGTTCCCAAAATACGACGCTTGTCAAAGGATGAATTCAACAAGCTTGTAGAATTCTGCCACTTTGAGGGTCAGATAAAAACTATTCCACCTGCTGTCAGAGTCTGTGAAGGACTATCATTCCATTATTGCAACAACTACATGACCACATATTAGCTGCAGTCAATTCGGACGTTGCCTGGCTAGTCATGTCACAAACACAACTAGTGGTGATTCACCTCATGTAGAATGTCAGTTTACATGGCAAGAGTTGCAAAATTGAAACACACTGAGCTTTCCCTTGCTATCAAGTTGTTATTTGGACCACTGATTGATGCACCTCCTGCCAATCCTGATACAATTCTCACAACACTGCCGTATATTGAGAAATCCATGAAGAAGAATACTACCAGCACAAGTACTCATGTCTGTGCTGACATGCAGCTCTACAAGATATGACCTCATCTCTTTAAGCCTGTTCCACTGCATTCTTTTTTGTAAATAGTAAAATTTTCATGTCATTTAACTCACACATTCTTTATTCTAAGGGGGTATGCTACTTGTTGTCAACATGTAAATAAAAATCGATATTTTGTGGAACTGGATCACTGAATAGAATCCTAATTTTGCGCACAATTCAGTGATCCAGTTCCAAGAAATATCGATTTTTATTTACAAGCTGACAACTATTTCGCAATTTTCACCCCGTACCCCAAAACGTCTCCATAAACGCGCAATTTATTAGTAAGATAATCAAATGACTAGGTAAGTAGGTCTAAAAAGAGCCCAGTAGTAAACATAAAATAAGAAATACACTAATGAGCCAATGAGTTGGCCATTGTCCATCATCTAACACTTCTGGTGATTTGAAAACAATGTCAAAGAGTTTAATTTCCACTTCTTCACCATACAATGCTGCTGACAGTTTGATTTTGTTGGTTCCATGGGAGCTGAAGGAATCCTGGTTAGAATTAGGTAACTGGGCAGGACTGAAGATGGCCATTGCTACCAAAATGCTAACTTCTTTGCTAGAAAATCGAGTATGTATGTTTTCTATGACAGTATTGATGTAAGGAATAGCAACAGTGGTATGAAATTGCTCAAGGGAAGAAATGGCTAATGTTTTGCTTTGTCTTGTAATCCCAATGTAATCGTGAACAAAAATACTATATTCAGTTCACAGATTTCCTACTGTTTTGCAGAGAGAAGAACTACTGATGCAATTCCATTGAAACTTGTGAGCAGCAATTGGACTCCGCAAGCCTCAGCATCACCTGATGCCTCATACAGTTAGTGCAGGGTCAATATTATGGCTGGGAGTTCTTTGCAAATGGCTTTCATGCAGCACTCATTGGATAGCCAACACGTGCCACTTGGTTTGACTATCTTTAACTCTGGTAAATTCAAGATGGCCTGTACCTCCTTCAACTTTTCAGCTGTTGCAGGAAAATAGAAGAACAGTTTCAAGAGATTGGTAATCATTCCAAACATTCTTTGAATTTGTGGAATACTTCGTGCAGCTTGAATACTCGCTGATTGCAAATGGTGACATGAGCAATGAATGTAGATTGCATGCCCAGCATGTACACGCATTCACCTTTGAACTCCTGCATGTTGTCCAGAAAATGGTGCTACTCCATCACAACCTTGCACTAGTAGCTTACTGTACCTCAAATTCTTAGACTCAATATAGGAAGTAATGGCAGCTGCAATGGTCTCAGCATCCGTTGCTTTGATACGCAACATTAACATGAAATGCTCTTCAGTACAACCATTTACTATCAATCTGCAACAAATGGAAAGCTCCTCCTGAGTGCTGACATCCTCACACTTGTCAGCCATAATGGGAAAAAATGGGCTGGATTCTAACCTGCCAAAAGCTTAGACTCAATCCAACTATCTGTTGCAGTCAACAGAGCTGTGATGAAAATTGGGAAATTTACTGAGCATTCGAAGGGCCTTGCTCAACATGGCATTCCATATTTCGTCACCATTAGTTATCTGTAATTTATTTACTAGACCTTCGAATGTTATCATGTGTGGAATATAATTTTATGCCAAAAAACCATAGACCTTACAAGCTTGAGAAGAACAGAATGGTTTCTCTGTCGTTCTTCTCCAAACAAATTGTCTTGTAGTAGCTGCTACACAAAGATCTAGGACACTACCTGTTCTTGCAGATTGCTCAGCCATTCTAGCAATAACTACATCCTTGTGCCATTGAGCAGAGTCATGCAGCTTTAAAAGCTCAGTTGCATGGTTCCAGTCGCATATTCCTCTTACGGTCCAACCTCCTTTAGCTTTTAACCCTTTCAATGCCGTAACCGCATATATGCGGGCAAGAACCGGTCCGAGTTTTCTGAATTTTTAAAATAATCTATTTTAGATTAAACCATAATTTCTTTTTTTTATACGTAAAGTAGGCGTTGCACTTCCTTTAAAAAAACTATTGAACCTGTACGGGCAGATTAAGTATTTTTAATTGTCTGAAAACAGAGATCGAGAAATATATAGGACTGAGAATTTTTAGGATGCCGAGTACCCAATCTTTTTTGCCTCCAGACTTCAAACACTCGGAATAGAAAGTATGAAGCTTATAGAGAGTCCCTCAGCATTTTGGAAGAATATGGATAAAGTTTTTCTTTCTGGACATCAAGAGCAACCGATGGGGCTAGTTCCTCAGAGTCTCCTTGAAATTTGCTGTAAGATGGACTGGTTCCAGTTAATTTTCAGGATTTTAGAAGCTTATTTTGCTTGTTATAAGGATATAGCTACCTACTTTATATACTTGACCGTTTGTTTGTGGATTTTTGTGGTGGCTTTGCGGTAGAAATTCAAAATCAAATTTTCAGCCTTAGTGAGTGTCTTTTTTAGAGGAGCGCGTGAAGCTTGAGACTCCTGATCACTAATCTGCACAGCCTAAATCTTACATGTAGGTTCAGATGAACTCTCTCCTTCAGTAGTGCGTGCAGCACGCTTTCTTGAGCAAAACTTTCTGAGATCCATGACAATGCATAGTGTACACCACATGGGTATCTTGAGGTCTATTTAGAAACACTAGCCATTTAGAAGTTAATCAACATTATCATTCTTAGTTGACAACATTAAATATAATTTTAGCTAAGCTCAAAAGCATTTAATTAACACTTTCCCTTTATGTGCATTTAAAACAGTAATTATGAATGTGATGTGCCCTCCTTGTCAGATCTTTTTTTGTAACTCCACAAATCCCCCCACCCCCCCACCATAAAAAAGATCCTGTATGAATCCCCAAAGTCTGGTATATTGCTTTATTCACTTTCAAAATTGATTCTTTTAATGTGATAATTGATGCATGATTTTGTATTAGAGAGACTAGAGCTGCATAACCCGTACGACTCCAACTGCATCGCCCTGATGTTGTCAGAATACTGAATGCTTGGGAGCGTTAAACACCTTCAGCTCTTGAAAAAGAGGACCTCTTGGATACGCTTGGCTCCAGGTTAGTAATATCAGCCAACAATTTTGACTGATTTCGCCTTCACTTAATGCTGTTAGTGGAACAATGAGAATCCATACAGCCACTTGCAGTTAGGGAAAGTACTCAGGAAATTACCGTTCAACCGTAGCTCGCTAACTAGCTACACTTAATGACGAACTACCGCAAAATCTTGACGTAAAAAAAAAGGCGTAAAATGTATTAGAGTTAATGAGAAAAGTGCTGTTCCCCATATTCCATTCTCTAAACAGGCAGTTTTACTATTGGAAACATTATTGGGATAATGAGGAGAAGGTATGTATATGTTAAATGACTGTAGTGAGGTTCTATACAGTAGTTTAAAAAAATCCACTCTTTAAGTTGGAACCACTGTAAGTTTGAACAAAAATTTCATGCATTAAACAAAGTACCTGAAAAAATAAATGCATTTAAATTTATTTTATTTCGTAACTACAGAAAAAATGTGGCACTGAGCTCCTTGGTCCATCACAATACCAAGCAACTGATGCTAAAAATAATTAATTTACTATTGTCACCTGATCCTATTAATAACTTAGATATCCCCTTACGATCTGAATGACTATTATTAATGCCATCTTTCTCTCCTTCTGAAGGAGATGTGGAAGCTGGAGTAGGAGAAGGATGAGCAGGTGAAGGAGAAGTTTGTGAAGAAATAGACTCAAGTTCTTGTGTTAGATTATTAGTTTTAATTTGCTTCTCATTTCCATCAGCAGCTACTTTGACTTCCTCTGCTTGATGTTGAACTCCTTCAGGAATTTCTTGAGTTAGAAATGTCTCATCAGATCTGTAAGAACTTCTTCTCAACTCTTCTCCAGTGATAAAATTATCAAACCTCCACCATTTATCTGATGGTTCTTTTGCTACAAAGATAAAAAAAATACTACAATGACTACAATATTTATAAATGAATAATAGAAAAGACACCATCCACAGCAAAGACACCATCCGCAGCTAAGACACCATCCACAGCAAAGACACCACACACAACAAAGACACCATCCACAGCAAAGACAACATCCACAGCAAAGACACAATCCACAGCAAAGACACCATCCACAGCAAAGACACCATCCACAGCAAAGACACCATCCACAGCAAAGACACCATCCACACCAAAGACACCATCCACACCAAAGACACCATCCACAGCAAAGACACCATCCACAACAAAGACACCATCCACAGCAAAGACGCCATCCACAGCAAAGACGCCATCCACAGCAAAGACTCCATCCACAGCGAAAATACTCCCACATCCCCACACTACACCCTCCCCCATCCAATCCGATACCATTCACAGCCAAGACACCATCCACAACAACGACAACCATCACAGTCAAGACCACCATCCACACAAAGCAACCATCCCACAGCAAGACACCATCCACAGCAGAGACAAACCCTCCACATCAAAGACACCATCCACACAAAGACCCTACACAGCACAGAACACAATCCACAGCAAGCCCATCCCCATCAAAGACACCATCCACAGCAAAGACACATCCACAGCAAAAACCCCATCCACAGCACGACAACAACCATCCACACCACAGACACCTCCCCACAAATACACCATTGCCCACCCCTACAGAATCCACAACAAATAACCACATCGCCCAACTCCGACACCATCCCCCAACACATCCACATCCACACAAATACCAACAACATCCACAACAAAGACACCATCCACTAGGGTTGGGCGGTATCGCGGTATTTAGTCTCGGTTACGATAAAAGAAATCATACCGAGTAACGCGGGAAATACCGCGATAAATTGCGCATGCGCAAAGCATAGAGTTCCAGCTGTATTTTACCGTTTTTTAGTGATGGCGTCTGGACAGCAACTTACCGAGAAATGCGGTACAAATCGACTGTATGGAAGTATTTCGGTTTAATCGCGGATGATAGTGGCGGAGGCAGCCAACAGGACAATCTTGTTTGTCGAATTTGCGGCATGCAAGTTAGGGCGGCTACTGGGAACACTTTGAACTTGCTATCGCACCTAAAGAACAAACACCCCAAGGTTCACAGTAAAGTCAGGCTCCTGATGAACAGAGAAGGTGAGAAACGGTCTGGAACGACTGACACCAATCAGCCAACACTTTCTTCTGTGCTATATGCAGTCCAGCCGTATAAAAGAGGCGGGAGACAATGGCTGGAGCTGACGGATTCTTGAATATCAACTTATAACTAAAATACTTGCTGAAAAAAAACTTTTTCTGTCATTATTTTGACAATGACAATTCTCTCATTTATACACTTTAATTTAAATTTTAAAAAATAGTTGTTAGTTACTAATACCGCAATTAATTTTATAATATCGTACCGTGATGGGAATAACCCAATATCGCCCAACCCTACCATCCACAGCAAAGACACCATCCACAACAAAGACACCATCCACAGTAAAGACGCCATCCACAGCAAAGACGCCATCCACAGCAAAGACTCCATCCACAGCAAAGACTCCATCCACAACAAAGACACCATCCACAGCAAAGACACCATTCACAGCAAAGACACCATCCACAACAAAGACACCATCCACAGCAAAGACACCATCCACAGCAAAGACACCATCCACAGCAAAGACACCATCCACAGCAGAGACACCATCCACAGCAAAGACACCATCCACAACAAAGACAACATTCACAACAAAGACATCCACAACATCCACAACTAAGACACCATCCACAACAAAGACAACATCCACAACACAGACAAACATCACAAACAAAGGACACCATCCACAGCAAAGACACCATCCACACCAAAAGACACCAATCCACAGCAAAGACACCACATCCACAGGCAAAGCAACATCCACAGCAGAGAGAGACACATTCACAGCCCAAAGACACTCCCAGAATTTTTAGATTTATACCTTATTTAACAGCAAAGACACAATACACAACAACGAACCATCCAGCAAAGACACCCATCCACAGCAAAGGAAGCACCTCCACAGCAAAGACACCATCCACAGCAAAGACACCATCCACAGCAAAGACACCATCCACAACAAAGACACCATCCACAACAAAGACAACTTTCACAACAAAGACATCCACAACAAAGACAACATCCACAACTAAGACACCATCCACAACAAAGACAACATCCACAACAAAGACAACATCCACAACAAAGACATCCACAACAAAGACATCCACAACAAAGACACCATCCACAACAAAGACACCATCCACAGCAAAGACACCCATCCACACCAAAGACACCATCCACAACAAAGACACCTTCCACAGCAATGACACCATCAACATCAAAGACAACATCCA
>WLWD01004913.1_pt1 | contig 11797 bp, 3 predicted proteins | sample 6712731 | NCBI WGS metagenome assembly WLWD01 (sample SAMN12718690, study PRJNA576275) | sponge metagenome | isolation source: marine sponge | host: Mycale hentscheli | place: New Zealand: South Island, Marlborough, Capsize Point | collected 2014-11-01
CTCTGTCAGGTTAGTGTGTTCAAATAGCAGCTCCCTCTAGAAGCCTCCCTGACTGAACTCTGTCAGGTTAGTGTGTTCAAATAGCAGCTCCCTCTAGAAGCCTCCCTGACTGAACTCTGTCAGGTTAGTGTATTCAAATAGCAGCTCCCTCTAGAAGCCTCCCTGACTGAACTCTGTCAGGTTAGTGTATTCAAATAGCAGCTCCCTCTAGAAGCCTCCCTGACAGAACTCTGTCAGGTTAGTGTATTCAAATAGCAGCTCCCTCTAGAAGCCTCCCTGACAGAACTCTGTCAGGTTAGTGTATTCAAATAGCAGCTCCTTCTAGAAGCCTCCCTGACTGAACTCTGTCAGGTTAGTGTATTCAAATAGCAGCTCCCTCTAGAAGCCTCCCTGACTGAACTCTGTCAGGTTAGTGTATTCAAATAGCAGCTCCCTCTAGAAGCCTCCCTGACTGAACTCTGTCAGGTTAGTGTGTTCAAATAGCAGCTCCCTCTAGAAGCCTCCCTGACTGAACTCTGTCAGGTTAGTGTATTCAAATAGCAGCTCCCTCTAGAAGCCTCCCTGACTGAACTCTGTCAGGTTAGTGTATTCAAATAGCAGCTCCCTCTAGAAGCCTCCCTGACTGAACTCTGTCAGGTTAGTGTATTCCAATAGCAGCTCCCTCTAGAAGCCTCCCTGACTGAACTCTGTCAGGTTAGTGTATTCAAATAGCAGCCTCCTCTAGAAGCCTCCCTGACTGAACTCTGTCAGGTTAGTGTATTCAAATAGCAGCTCCACCTGCTAGTATTCAGCCGTCGCCTGGAACGGTTAACTCTGTCAGTGTTTAGTGTTATTCAAATAGCAGGCGCCTCCTCATGAAACTCCCTGACTGAACCTCCCTGACTGAACTCTGTCAGGTTAGTGTATTCAAATAGCAGCTCCCTCTAGAAGCCTCCCTGACTGAACTCTGTCAGGTTAGTGTATTCAAATAGCAGCTCCCTCTAGAAGTCTCCCTGACTGAACTCTGTCAGGTTAGTGTATTCAAATAGCAGCTCCCTCTAGAAGCCTCCCTGACTGAACTCTGTCAGGTTAGTGTATTCAAATAGCAGCTCCCTCTAGAAGCCTCTCTGACTGAACTCTGTCAGGTTAGTGTTTTCAAATAGCAGCTCCACCTAGAAGCCTCCTGGACTGAACTCTGTCAGGTTAGTGTATTCAAAATTCTCTACCCTGCAGTAATATTGGTTTCTTTTCAGCAGGTTCATATTAATATAGTCTCTTTCAATTACATTTATAGATTATTGTTATTGTTATGGAGACTATGTCCTAAAAAATTTTTTTATTGTTAGTTGGTAAATTATGTTTGAACAAAATAATTTACACCTTATCTAAATTGCAGGTGATACTGGCACTGCTTCTACTGGCAGCTGTTTTTATTTCAGCTGCTTTTGCTTACTTAGCTTGGAGCACTCTCTGCCTACCCTCTATCTATAAAAAAATATGTACAGTAGAATGTCAGTTATCCGGACACCGTCCAGATAAGTGAATATTCCGGATAACTGAACTTTGTTAGAGGTTGACCTAAGTCAGTGTTGGGGGTAAGCCGATGTACATGTTTTACTAATACAGCTGCTATGGTTAAAAGCAGCCTCCAACTAACTTTTTTTTGATAAGCAGCATACTTCCAGCTTGTCCTTAATGCTTAGCTCAGCTCTTTTCCTCTTGCCTGTAGCCATTCTCTATGTCCAGTTGACAGGCGTTTCCGGATAACTGAAGTCCAGATAACTGACATTCTACTGTAGCTAGTTGTGTGTATAGTATACAACAAGTCTGACTGTAATACCTGTGATTATAATAACCCACTACTATCATCTCCTTTTTTATTTTTGCATCTCCTTTCCCTTCCTAACTTCTCCCTGTCTTTTTCCTCTGATTTTGTATGTATAAATGATAAACAAATATTTATAATGTTGTTGTTGTTGTTGTTGTTGTGTAGTGATATCCTATTCCCCAGACAACCAGTTCATATCCAATGTCCTGTCCAGACTAGAGGCAGTGATGGACATTGACATTGAGTCTGTCCTGGCCAACAGTCACTCTCAACTAACACAATCTACTGGAGTAGAACTACCAGACCTTGACCCACAGACAGATCCTGTGGATTATGTAGAACAAGTTATTGTCACATGGCGTAGACTACGTCATCCAACATGGCAACAACTACTGGACGTCTTACAAGATATTGGACTAGCAGAGCTGAGTCAGCAAATTGACGCATTTATGAGAGGTAAGAGTAAATTTTTGAAATAGTATATGTGTAATAGTATTTTGTGTCACGTACATTTTAATGATGTTTATGAATGCAATACTATTTTTACACTGTATAATGAAGTCTATTTAAGGTGCTGATAGATATGTTATAAATATGATTGTTAGACATCAGTATTTGTATTTGTTGGATTAATTTATAGTCCAAAGTATGTATTTATTTGCTGTGATAGGTTACTACAAGATTGAAGATGCGTACAAGCACTTCATCGTTTCCAAGGATGTGCTGGAGCTTCTGTCTTTAAAGTTGATGTTTGTTGGTCCTCCACGACAAGGCAAGAGTACAACTCGCCGTCGAGTTAGGAAAGAGATCATAGATCTTCTGTCAGCAGGAGAAGAGGAGCAGATTCATGGCAGCACAGGCACAGTGGAGTGTTCCAATATGCTAGTCCAAGGCTCGTCTGATCCAACTACAGCAGAAAGGAAGGCAAACTGGACCTTTGTACAGAATCTCACTGAGGAAGCATCCGTACTCTTTCGTAGTATCAAAAGTAGTTTTGAGACCAAATCCACTTCTGAGGGTACAAGTGATTCCCATAAAAATAGAGAAACCGCAAAAAGTGTCCAACAGGATGGCAGTGGTTCAGAGCAGTCTGCGGAAGAATCGCCACAATCTACTTTACTTGGATCTACCAAAAGTAAGCCATCAAGACAGAAGGAATCTTCTCCTGTCTTACCAACAAATGTCCAACTCTCTGATGAGGTGGCAACATCACAAGATTATTCCGAAATAGCTGCCGTATTCAAGAAAGTGTCCCAACAACCAGAGTTTGTTGAAGATTTGAGGCATTCTTTCAGAGCTTTCTTGAGGATGGAAGATACTGGAGGTCAGCCTGAGCTGATGGACATGCTACCAGCACTCACCATAGGACCTGGCCTCTACTTGCTGTTCTTTAACTACATGTTCCAATTAGATGAGGAGTATCGGGTCTTTTATCAGAGAGCTTCAGGAGAGACAAGTGCACCAGAGAAATCTGAGTTTACTCTGCAAGAGATGCTTTTGCGCACTCTGGCCAGTATATCTTGTTTCAGTTCCTCTTCTCATCTTCAACCTCTACCAGGAACAGACAACCCAGCCATTGGTGAGATACTGGAGTCCTCCAAGTCAGTAGTGTATATAGTGGGTACTCACAAAGACAAGGTTTCTGAGGAAGACATCGCTACAGTCGACTCACAGCTTCAAAAAGTGATCAAAGACACGGACTTCTACAGGAAGGACATAGTTCAGTTCTGCTCACAAGACAAGCTTGTAGTTTCTCTGGACAACATGGGAGGCGGAGTAGAAGAGATCGATCACTTGCATCAGCTACTGGAGAATGCCATGGAGAAACACTTTAAGAAGCTAAAAATTCCAGCCGTGTGGCTCCTGTTCAGCTTGTGTCTTCGCATGAGAGAAGTGAGGACAGCCAGCCTGGAGACCTGCTTGGCCTTGTCCCATGCCTTCAATATGACACCCTACGAGACCAAAGCAGCTCTGTGGTTTCTTCACCACCATGCCGGTGTTCTGATGTACTTCCCCAGTGTGCCTGGTTTGGAAGACCTGGTCATCATAGACATCCAGGTAGTGTATGACAGTATCACTGGTGTCATTCTCAAAGCCATGAGCTTTGATAGTGTAGGTCAGGCCACATCTGAGAGATTCAGGAAGACAGGTCGATTCACTATGACAGATTTGATATCAGCTACAGCTGACATTTCAGGAGATCTGATTCCACCAGAGCAACTGGTAGCTTTGCTAGCATATCTTCACATTGTAGCCGAGATTGTGTCAGTCAAATCTTCTGATACTAACTCAGTCTTAGAAGAGAAAGAATACATCATGCCTTGCGTGTTAGAAAACACTAGTGCAAAGGAACTTGACCTATTCCACAAAGAATCCTGTAGATCATGTTTGGTGGAGCCTCTCTTGATGTACTTCAGTAGTGGGTTTACTCCTATGGGACTCTTTTCTGCTTCAATGGCTTGTTTCATATCTAACAAGTCCTTCACTTTCATTAGAGAAGGTGTCAAGAAAAACATGGTGCACTTTCTGTATGGACAAAAAAAAATTCGTGTAACATTTATATCTCGATGTAAATATTTTGAAGTCGTAGTTTCGTGTGATCCTACATTCCAAGACTCCATTCACCACGAATGTACTGCTCTAAAACAAGAAATAGGGGACACTCTAAAGAAGGCTAGTTCCAAAATGAACTACAACAGCTACATGGACTACCAGTTTGCCTTTGACTGTCGTTCACATGAAGGAGGGAGTCATCTTGGAGTGGTTGATAAGGCAGATAGAATTCCAGAAGTTATGACATGTCTCTTCAATCCAGACAATCCACAAGCAGTTGTGCTCACCAATAGACACCTCATTTGGTATGGACAGGTATGCAGGAATAGACTATGTATTCTAACTTGTAATAACTATCTCTTGTTTATTTGGTATTAGAAACTTAAGAAAGATCCTGTGGTAGAGATCTCTGAAAGTAAGCCAAGTTCTGTTTGTATTCATAATAATTGAAAGTGTTTTATTATTAGGTGGCAATAACTTGAGTATATTTCTGAGTGTGTATCCTGACTTGGTCCTCTCAGTGACGCCTTGTGTCATGACAGTAGCTGATCACTGCTACAGTAAAGGACTCATATCTCCTGACATGTATGACCAGCTCCTTCAACGCCATTATTGGATTGATGTAGAGAAGACAAGGAACCTTTTGAGTAGCGTTCGTTCAGTCTTATCATCCAGACCCTCAGCTCTCAAGGAGTTTGTTACTATCTTATCTGAAGTGGACTATTGTAAGCAAGTGGCAGATAAAATACAGCAACGGCTCTAGTAAGCATTTAGTTTTTATTGTATTATTGTTATTATTATAATTGGTATTGTTTGTGTAATAGAAAGGTGGATTGAATTGTGTGCAGAAGAATTCAACACTACAATGAGGACATTCATTTCTAACATTTATTTTAAAAGGCAAACTACATGCTCATCATTTAGAATAGACACTTCACCTAGAATCTCATCACAATACATTCAGTTTGTTATTTTTACAAAACTGTGAAAGAATACAGACATTATATTAAAATGAATGAGTGCAAATGAAATGAACAAAATGGAGGCTGTATAGTGGGGAGAAGTGGAACAAAGTTTAATGATAACTCTTCTTTTGACACTCATTGAAACTATGGAATGCTTACAAGTTTTTAACAGTCAATTATTTACAATGACCATGATTATAATTTTGTGTCTCAGCACAATAATGTAGGTAAAGGGTCGATCTGGTGAGCCGTACCTCCGGGTGGATTTTCCGATTTTTATGTTGTAGGTTTAGTGTCGCAAGCCAGGCTGAGCGGTGAGTACCAGGTCTGGCTACCCTAGAAACTTTGCTGAGCATTGTTTAGATGAGTTGGGGAGTGTACAGCAGCGTGTATTCTCGTGTTACTTATCTTTGAGCATCTGTTGCTCTAATCCATGACAAAGCTGTAATGGTCGTAGTCTACCTGAAGGGAGGAGGTCACGTGGACTATGCATAGGTGAGCAGGTAACACCGATTCCTATGGCAGATATCATCACTTAGTAGAATCTTACTAATAGTATAGTAGCTATGTAGATTTAGTTTAATTGCAAGATGAAGATGATGACTATGATAATGATCATCATTAATTGAGATATTTACTTAAGAGCATTGCTAGAGAAAATGTGTCACTTCAGCATACATCATCTTCACTCTTTAAGGCAGATCAGTTATTAGAGCAAGCAATGGAAAATATACAGAAATAAGAACTTGTACTGTGAAGGCTCAACTAGCTACCCTTTACCATGTGGGTGTGTCTCTTTGTAGTATGGTCGCACAGAATGGCTGAAGAACACATTGAACCCAGAGTTTGGCACGACCATAGAGATGGACTACTTCTTTGAGGAAGTGCAGGAGCTGAAGTTGATGGTGTACGATCTGGACAACGCCACCAGTTCTCTGGAAGATGACGACTATCTGGGAGGACTTGAGTGTTGTTTGGGAGAGGTGAGGTCTTCTTCCTTTAGTGCCCACAAACTGTGAGGATGTTGGCATGTTATGACCAGATTGTCAGTTCCTCTCCGTTCCAGCGTAATCTAGAAGGAGGTAAAGGGAAGAAATCACAAGAGACTTTGGGAACAATAACAGTGAGTGGTGGGGGAGGGAGGGAGGGAGGCATTCTATAGCTGGTCACATTTTACATATTCTCTATACATGTCACATGATAGTCACATGATAGTCACATGTAGATGATCCGACTACATGATGAACTCTGGTGGCATGTCTGTGTGCATCTCTGTGGTGCTTGTTTGTTGTGTAGTTTGCAGCATGCCCAGTCAGACTCGGCCAAGTGTCGTGGGTGGATCAGACTAGCGGTGAACGAGAGTGGGGGGTGGAGGGGAGGGGGGAGGGGAGGGGGGGAGTGCATTAGTAGCTGTGGGGATGTATGCCATTACTAATATATATATATATATATATATATATATATGAATTCTGGTGGTTAACTTATCAATATCACATTTATTGGCTATTGTCCGTGAGTATTCCTGAGAGTCTCCACCCACTTTTGTAGCTGTATTGATATCCTATATTCATATCATCATATGATCTCACACAACTTGACTGCAAAAACACTTAAAAAACCACAGCCTCTGGTCCCAGCTAGTGTATGGTATCCAGTCTGGGATATTGTGGAGGTACCAGGCTGGGATATTATGGGATAGGATGGACACATAGGATAGAGTGTGTAAGTAGGACACGTGGGATTCCATAGGACTATCCCACCTGTCCTACATGGGACAGTGGGATAGGTCAGACACATAGGATGAACCAGATGAAGATTTTTTTTTCAATATAGGACATGAGGAATTCATGGGATAGACATTTATGTCCATATGGGATAAAGGATAGTTTGGGAAGCATAAAGGATTTCCTTGGCAAACTCGGACATGTATGTTTAGTAGTGTGTGTCCTTTTATTAAGTATTTTAGTTGGTTATATTTAGACTGTCATAATTGTTCTGCCTTATGCATGTTTGAATGTTTACTTCATGTCATAAACGACTTATGGCCATGGTAGTTTGGTTGCTTGATAAACTGTGAAATAATGAGGAGGAAACTTTATTAGAAGTGCATCCATTCATCTCTGAGAGTTGTAAGCTAGCACTCACACGATAGGGACAACTTCTTGGCATAGTAATAGTGAGAAGGCATGTGTGTGTGTGTGTGTGTGAGTGTGTGTGTGTTAGAGTGTGTATGTGAGAGAGAGAGAGTGTGTGTGTGAGTGTGTTTGTATCCTGACTAGTTAGCATCGTGTAAAGTGTTCCTTCGATGTTTTCTGGTAGGACATGTTTAGCTCTTCTCTGAATTACTAACCCATAGATAAGATGGCAGTGAGTCACACTCTAGCTTGGGACTGTAGAGACTTGTGTTTGTGAGAACTATTTGCTGTACCTTCAGGCCGGGTGAGACTGAGTGTTGTGGGTAAAGGGTGGGTAGAGGAGTGGATTGATTGGACTGTTGAGGAACTGATCTCAATCTCTCATGTTGTAAGCCTAAATTAAACTTCTGTGAGTTTATTCTTTTGGTTTTCAATTATCCTGATATGGTGAACGTGTTAGAGTCCAACACTAATAGACAGGCCGAGTGACTTCACTGCATCCAAGACAAGCCCATAATCCCATAGTTTGTCACCAGTTTTCAATTCTTAGGGGTGTGGTCTTGCTATGTTGCAGCCCAAGTGATGGTATAAATATAAACAATACTAAGTCAAGTGAAACGTACATTCATACATATAAACACATACATACAAACACACATACGTACACATACACGGAGTATAATACATCTCATCTAGTCTTCAGCTTCACTATTCTATCAATTACTGGGGTCGGCTTCCCAGTGAACAACTCAGCGTTCCTTTATTACGAGTGTGTATGTATGTGTGTGCTACAGGTCAGGCAGGACTGGGCAAGTCCACTCTCATCAACTCTCTCTTCATGACTAACATCTACGATGATAGTGCCTACGAGACCTCTGCCAATAGGATGCCCAAGACCACACAGGTAGGGATGGGCGGGGCTAATTATAGGATGGTTGTCATGGAGACAACTGTGGTGCTGGTTTGACTTGGCTACATGCATTTTTAGGTGCGAGCAGCGTCTGTGCATGTGCAGGAGGGCGGAGTCCATCTGGAGCTGACGTTGGTGGATATACCAGGATACGGAGATGTAGTGGACAACACCAACTGGTAAAGGGTTGTTTTGAGTGTGCCTTGTGGTAGTGGTGTATAGTTTGTGAGTAGGACTACTACTATTACATGGTTACCCGTGTATGCTTGAGTGGGACTAGTGGGTGTGGCTTGTAGTGTACCATATTTATACACTATAGATGTGTTGACTGTACTTAGCCACAGAGTGATATATCTGACTAGGAGACTTACAGTTTACCTCCAACTCATTATGTGCCACAAAGTTTGGCTAGATGGACTTGTGTTCTAGAATTTGGTTTGCTAGGTGTGTGTAGGTTCTAGAGTGGATTGGTTTGCTAGGTGTGTGTAGGTTCTAGAGTGGATTGGTTTGCTAGGTGTGTGTAGGTTCTAGAGTGGATTGGTTTGCTAGGTGTGTGTAGGTTCTAGAGTGGATTGGTTTGCTAGGTGTGTGTAGGTTCTAGAGTGGATTGGTGTGCTAGGTGTGTGTAGGTTCTAGAGTGGATTGGTGTGCTAGGTGTGTGTAGGTTCTAGAGTGGATTGGTGTGCTAGGTGTGTGTAGGTTCTAGAGTGGATTGGTGTGCTAGGTGTGTGTAGGTTCTAGAGTGGATTGGTGTGCTATGTGTGTGTAGGTTCTAGAGTGGATTGGTGTGCTAGGTGTGTGTAGGTTTATTTGGTGAGTGTGTGAAGTGAGTGAGACTATATCTCCATTCTAGCATGTGGAAGGTCCAGGTTGATGCACTGTCATCTTAATCTCACTAGCCATTTCTTCAGTTTTGTGGTGTAATCATGAGTTAGAATGAGTCCCTCATTCCTACACGACTCTATACTCAAATGTTTTTACCATAATGGCATTCGTTGAGGCTGTGGACAATGATTAGAAACTTAATCAACTCGTGAACTCTTATATGTACTTTCTTTAGTAACAAAAAGGTTGTAATTTTAAAAGCAGGATATAGAGGAGCTTGTACCAGCAAGAATATTTAATTGAATTCTGTGATCTGGGTCTATTGGTCATCTGCCTACTCTATGGAGTGTGCCTCTAGGTTAATTAGCAGACATGTTGAAATGTCCGAGAGAGAGAGAGAGAGAGTTTGAGGTGTGAGGAGGCGTTGGTGCATCTAGAAGTATAGGAGATTTTATCACAATTATGTTAGTTGTGTAGCCACCACTGTAGTGACGTGCCGTTAACATGTGTGCACGTGTGTGTGTGAGAGTGGGTGGGTGTAGAGGCCAACTTGTAACAAGTATGTGAGATTCTTGTAGTTGTTAGGTTGTTAACCCTTTCCTTCCAGACTATTTTACCGCGCGTCAACGACCTCGGGCAACGACGGTTAATCAAATTAATTAACATTTTATTTTTTTAGACTCGTTTAAACCCTTAAAAACAAATTTTACCTTATAGAGCTTGTTTTGCGCTTTTCAACGATATGAATAATAAGATTGTCAGCAAGTGATTCTACCGCCCATAACAATTCCATACATTTGAGCTACCAAAAAAGTGTTGACAATATTTGTATATACTTGTACATAAAAAAAAAAATATATATATATATAAACACTTGACAAAAATACAAATATATATCATTACAGTGATATAGATCATAAATATTCTGTTCTTTCATCATAGGTGAGATTAAACTTGGGCACAGGGTGACTTTCATCTCAGGAACAAAAATAGCATCACTGCGTCAAACGTCAAGTTGGAAAAGATCAACAAGAATTTCCTAGAAGAATATATACATTTTTATGACAGTTACAGAAGCACAACACTGTATATAATATAAGGACACTCAAACACCAAACTTTAGTGTAATACACAAAATTATCTACTATCACAATAACAGCGTTGTTTATGCATAAATTTGGAAACATACACGTACTATTACATACACAAATGCATGTCAAATATGAATGTCAAAGTGAAATTCTACTCAAAAGGCTATACAGAGACCTAGTACCAACCCACCCTAGGTCGGTAAAGATCATCATGAAGGTTGTACGAATATGTTCCTCTAAAGCAATACAAACACAACACAATGTATTTGTTTGCTATTAGTGTATTTTTACCACTGTCATGCACACAACCTTCCAAGACATACATATACACAAATGATACTCAACTTACCCTTTCTGTAACAATATGAAGTACGTCCAACCCCTGTACTACGCCAAGTCAGAACACATCATCAGGGCTGCTCCCCTCAGTACACACCCCTAAAACACTCCAACACACAAAAATATTTGTTATTCAGCTGATGTGAATTGTAAACCTAACCAAATATGTACTACTCAAATCCTAAAAAGCTAGCATCTCCTCCCACTGCTATTAGTACATAAACAAGTTTGAAAATTTGAATGTGGTCAAAAAAAAACCCAACAACAGTAAAAGATGTATAATTTAAAAAACTACTCAAGAACATAGTGAAGCTAATACCTTTCTTTTGCTAGCTACGCTAACAAGAAGGCTGTTTTTGTGATAAAAATATCTAAAATATGAGCTTACCAGGGTCAGAAATGTTTCCGTCTAACTTCGGAGTCAGAGCTGCTGTATTCTGATTCATCGGCACTGAAACTAGGTCCACTATTAGGATAGATCTCATCTCCTTCCTTCCACTTGAAACTGAATCAGGAAACTCAGAATTGTCCTCCTCAAGCTACTGTGAAACGTCCTCAGCGTTGTAACTCGTTGCAGCCATTTTGAATATTGTGATGCAAAAAAAAATTGTTTTCCCGAAGTAGCCGAGGTCCCACAGCGCTCACACTTTTTTCCTGTAAAGTCACATGCTTCCAATGACGTATTATGAAATAACAGGCCTAAATATAGCAATGGCTAATTTATAAAACTCGGAGAAGACAGTTCGTTCAACCGCGGAGTGTTCGACCGTAAACAAACAGTTAGTCTGATACACTACCAGGTTCTCACGGGCTCAAATACATTTTTACAGCTTCTACAATGCTAATAGAGAAAGCTAAGCCATCTAAAAAGCTTCTGTGGCCGAGGTAACTTTTTATATAATTTTTCATAGAGACCGCAGTAAAAATTTGCAACCGACCTAAGCATTAATGCAAAAGTTGAGAAATACACTCGAAGTTACCTGGTCTACCTGGTCTATCTGGTCCACCTGGTCTATCTGGTCTATCTGGTCTACCTGGTCTACCTGGTCTGCCTGGTCTACCTGGTCTACCTGTCTACTTGGTCTACCTGGTCTACCTGGTCTACCTGGTCTATCTGGTCTATCTGGTCTACCTGCTACCTGGTCTACCTGGTCTGCCTGGTCTACCTGGTC
>WLWD01005235.1_pt1 | contig 11764 bp, 8 predicted proteins | sample 6712731 | NCBI WGS metagenome assembly WLWD01 (sample SAMN12718690, study PRJNA576275) | sponge metagenome | isolation source: marine sponge | host: Mycale hentscheli | place: New Zealand: South Island, Marlborough, Capsize Point | collected 2014-11-01
ATTGAAGACATTTGGGCACTCCATTTCATATACCTTCCCAAAATTCAGTCTCAATTGGATCTTTTTCGAGATGCTTGGTGCAATCATCCTATTCGTACTGCTCATAACAGAACACCAAATCAGTTGTGGATATTAGGAATGGCACAAGCTTGTGTAGAAGATCCTGGAAGTACAGCAGTGCAAGGAATGGCAGAAATTAATTTTAATCAGGTATACCTTATTTGCCATTTAGCAGATATAGTATAAATAGTAAGGATTTATCAATCAAATAATTATTTTTATTACGACACTTGTGACTATGGAATAGATTGGGATGAACTTGTCAGTATGGACGATGACAGCATCACCGTTCTTATCCCAAGCCTTCCCCAAGATTTTATCACAGAGGAGCAAGAGAGATATTTAAGAGCAGAGTTAGTACATCATCAAGACAATAACTTCGGTTTAGAGCAATATGTACTATGTAGAGCATTCATAAATAGTTATCACTCATCTCAAGTGTAAAAGTTTAGTGATCAAAGAAGTCATGATTATGAAATAAATTAAAAAATCAGTTGTTGGCATAGAAGTAATCACGTATGAAGTTGCTAGTGGGGGAAAATAAAAAAGTAGTAGGTATAGGAGTGCACAATGAGGTCAGTTATAACATTCCAAATCCTCCATGGCATCTGATGGCTTGTGTCATCTTCTCTTTAAACAGGGAATAATTTGAATGATACTTTGTAGGCAAAGTGAGGTGTAATGCACATGTTGAAGCAGTTGGGTAGATTGCGCTGTCACTAAATGATAGAGCAGGAGTTGAATCAAACGCCAAAGGGGGTATTTTTGAAGCTCCACAAAAAAACTTAACACATCTTCTAAGGATACCTTGCCACCACCTAGAGATGTGGATATTAACAATATAACATAAAACATATCTTTAACCCTTTAGATGACTTGTATATTACCTTTGCACTCTTCAAGGTAATCACCAAACTGTATATGTATCCACTTCCTTGATCTTATTGGTGGTGCTATTCTCTGAATATTGTATTCTTCCGAGAAAAATGTCTTTTATCAAAGCTGTAATAGCTATTAAAGAAAATAACTATGACAAAGTAAATAATAAGAAGAATGTTTTTGAAAATCACCTCATCATAGAACCCGTATAAAATTGAAACATAGCTACTGAAATTGAAATATTTAAGGTATGCTTACCCGGAGTCAATTCTACCTGTCCAGTGGTAGTAAACAATGATTCAAAGAGACCCGGAGACAACTGAAGAGCAGATCCAACACCAAGTGTTATAAGTCCATCTTTAAGTTGATCTAGCTCCCCTTTCGACTTTAAGATAATATACTGAAGTGACAGTGCTTTTACAATAGAATTTTTGTTTTCTAAATTTATAGAAGATAAAGGTGTAGTAATCCCATTATCAATAAGAACATCTGAATTGACTTCAATAATGTTCTTTAACTCACCATTGTTGGTTGCATTATCAATCTGAATAAAGAAAAAAAACATGTTGATAGCTAATTATAGAATACAAAATCTATGCTGTACTAGACCAGCATTTGCTTGTAGCATACAGTAACACATTTCAAGAGAAATGTCCACCTTCTCCAAACACGTACATGTAGCAAATTGCATTACAGTTTTTTAAACTTATATTCCCTGTCTTTCCTTTGTTTTCTTCATTTTTTATTTTCCTCTTTAGTTATCTTTTCTTTCTTTGTTATTATGTGTGCGAGTGTTTTATTTTATTTTATTTTTTTCACTTCATTTACTTCATTTTTCATGTTTTTCTTGTTTTTTATTCTTGCTTATGCATGGTATTGAAAAAGTAGTTTTTGTTAGTTATAAATGGTACATGGAAACTAACGTACAAATGTATCATGCCATCAAATAAATGATAAATCATGCATTGTATTTGATTCATTAAATATCAGAATGGACAATATTAGCTGTTACCTCTCTTTCCCCTCCCCCCCTCGTTACCTATCTCCCCCTCCCTCCATACATGCACACACATACACATTATACACTACATATTATATCAGCTAATCAAAATAACATTTTGTTTTTTCAATATATATATATATAATACTTAAATAGTGAATAATAAGCTTTTCAAGATAATTTCGTTCAGCATATGCTTGCTTGAAGGCAGATAAAACCCAACCTGGATCACTTTACCTTATATACTATTTCTTGAACAATATAATCTGGAATGGCCGATGGTTCTGCGGTTACAAGGCCCAGATCCTTGCCAGACAAATACTCATAGACACCTTCATATAAGAACGGAAATCCAGACCCTCCTTGAGCCAATGACACGGCCATCAAAACACCAATTTTGTAATATGTGTTTGACTGCAACAGTTAAACATTAATTTAATGCTTAGAATAAAAACATCACAATAACTCACTTGTAAGGCCATGGTGTCATGTCGGACTACTAATTTGCCATCACAACCTTCAAAATATGATCCTTTCAAAGACAAACCAAAGAGACGCCACATTTCCCTTTTAGGGCCTCCACCATCTTCAGCTTGCTCACCGATAAAATGTACCTGCAACAAGAAAACAATTGAAATAGCTATACACTCAGCTAATTATAAATACCTTTATATCTTTGATGGTGAAAAGTCATATCTACTCACATTTCTTAAACAGTCAGCTAGAACCTGCTCCCTTCTTACTTCAAAAATGTACTCTTCATCTGTGTTCACCTTATCAGCTATGCCAGCAAGGATAGCTTGCAGGGATTTCGGAGGACTAGAAACAAAAAAAATATTTTGGTTTTTAGTCAGTTTGAAATGGAAAATGAATGAATATGTTGTAAAAAACATATTGGCGAACGAGCAAAGAAGTGAGACATTAACAGGAGTGTACAATTTATATACATTCATTATAACAATTAAGTTTATGTCATCAATACTTAATACTGTGGGCACTGTATGCCAGTGCCCACCATAGGTTTTGTTGATTTTTGTTTTTAATTTTAAGACAATTTTAAAATGAGGTGTTGGAACAAGTGATAATTGTATGTATTATACATACAATATACACTCACATACAAACATACATACATACACATACAATGCATACATACATACACACATACATACATACATGCATACCAGGGATTGATACAAGATTTTTCTCTGGGAGAAGGGGGAAGAGGGGGGAGTACAAATCCCGGATTTATAATTACCTGTTGGACATAATATCATTGATATAAGTTTTGTTCACGTTATTATTCAATACAAACTTTATGCTCACTGGTTTTCTTACAATTACATTGTAATTTCTGTTCTCTTCAATTATTTTATTGATTGGTGAGTAAGAATTTCTTGGTGGGGAAACTCTCAGCTTAGGAGGGAAAATCCCATGATTCCTCCCCCCCCCCCACACACACACACACACACTCTGTATCAAACCCAACATACGTACATACATATACATGTAATACACATTCATACAGACATGAACATAAGCTTTCACTCATTCCTTCATTCCGCAACCAGACCTTGGAGGGACTTCAGTCAGACTTTTAGCCAGTACATGCTCCAATAGAGATTCTTCAAGATCATCCACCTCATCTTCAGACTGTTCTATGGTGATAATATCCTTGTTGCTAGAGCCACTTTCTTGGGTGAGATATTCCTCTCCTTCAGGAATGCAAATTGTTTCAGATTGATCAAGCCTTATTTTTGGCAAATAAGTGTCATCTTCGTCACTCTGATACAAATCCTCCTCCTGAGAATAGTCCCTCTCCAATCTGTTTATAATACCACACATAAGCAGCATTTATATAATATATGTTAAAGTAGTGGAATGTTTACCTTTCACTGCATGTAATTAGATGATCTGCTAGGTCCGTAACTGGAAACTCTACTTGACAATTTAAACACTCTTCAAAAGGCTACAACATTGGAAGAAAACAGATATTACATAATGCATACATTAATTGGATGGCATTACCCCAGCTGGAAGCTTCATAATAGCTGTAAGATCCAGATCTTTTTGCAGTGGCAAAATATACGTTCGGGCATTACCAACTCTGTCACGTAAAATTCTGGGAGAAGTCAAACAGAGTGGTGAAAGTGGTTCTAAAAGCCGACTATTGCCTTTGCACTTAGCAAACATGAAGCCACCACCATCTTTTAGTTTACAAAATTCTTGACATAAGATGTCACGAAAATCTTCTCCATTAATATCAATATCAGGGATAATAATTTTCTTTTCTCCTAGCCCCGCCTCTAAAAGAGCATCCTTTTCCCTGTCCGTAGTGGGAATAGATTCTTGGTCAATCTTGCTCAAGCATACGAATCTGTGTGTGTATGAAAATTTTTTGGCTTTTTTTTTCACATTACTTCGTGAATCACATTCTTTTCTTTTTAAATTGAAAAATGATTGACTAAAACCAACTCCAGCTTCCTTCTGCTTGGTTTGAAATCCTCTCCAGCCTTTAGGATGAGTGAGATCAGCGCGAACTTTATGGAGCATGTCAAGTGCAGAGGTGCATTTCTCTTGAACAATACTACCGTCTAGAATTATAAATATTAACGGAATAAAACATAGTACAAAGATATGGAGGGGATTTTAAATTATATACATATGTATATATAATATAAGCAAGGGCGGCTGTTGGCCATGGGCTCCCCAGATTCTGCATGCATAGTAAATCAATTTCAGCATTTTTAGTTTAATCTTTATCAATACCACCAATAAGTATCCTTAATATTCCTGGGTTTCTAAAATAAAAAAAGGTTGAAAACTGAAAGGTGGTTATAGCTAAATGTCCAGCTTAAAGTTAAAAAAAAGAAGTTATCTTGGTTATTCCTTACCCCACACCCCCTTGCCTCTCCCCTTTCACTAAAGTGACAATGTAGATGTGGTATGTATAACCTTGTGAAAATGACTATCACTTTGTTTTCGGTACAACTTTGCTGGCTCTAGGAGAGCATTACATGACTATGAATGTGACTATTGATATTTAGGTGTACTAAACTTGGTAAGTGTGCACTATTTTTTGCCTTTAGGTATATGAACTGTGCATACTAACCACCCTTGGGGTATTGCTATTTTTGAGTTTTAGTTTAATACAATAGGCTGGATAAAGCGGAGCCCGACCTATATAGGACCAGCCCGCCTAGTTGGGATAACTCTCCCCTGACAACTCTCCAGCTGACGCTCATACCATTTACCACCGCCCAGGGTAGGGTTAGATCCAGCTACAATGCTAAAGTAGGTGTGCTTCAATTTAATTTTAATTGAATTTTAATTTTGGGAAAACACAGAATAATTCGCTTGACACCGCCATTTCTGCGAAAATGCTGATAAACAAAGTTGCTAGTGGAAACTGGGCATGGGTAAACGGGATCTAAAATAGTTAGAGCATGCCCTTAGGTACTGGTGAATTTAGTGCACTAAATCCACCAGTACCTAAGCGCTTATGCTCTAACTATTACGTAGTGCATTGTCAGGACTGCTAATGAATAAATTAATTACTCCCAGTGTATATAATCGTAATATGAAATACTGCTGGGGGATAGTGAACCAGATGGCTTAAAGCATGTAGTGCTTCACCAACCCAGGTGACTGCATCCATGATGTAATGTCTGTAGAGTCACTTCAAGCTTATGCCATTTATTCTAGCTGGTAAGTGGACGTCATCCAGCTGCTTCAAACTAACCATTAGAAGAATTGTTTTGTTCCTGATCTTCCGAAACAGCACTAACATCAATAGTAGATAAAACACGAATAGCTTCTTTAGCCTTCTCCATTTGATCTGGAGGGATACACGCTCTTTCCTTACGAGAGGACATCACAGAGAGTACTTTGCGCTAGTTTCCCGTTTCAAAATTCAATAATTTCGCCCTCCCCCCCCCCTACACCAGCGCCCTTCTGCAGATAATTTAGGTGCAGTGAACGACAATCGCAGTGCAAGGGCGACTATAGGAGTGCGAAGACTACAATCGAAGTGCAAGGACGACAATCGAAGAGTGCAAGAACGGTATCTGAGTACTTTGTAATCTATAATCGAGCATTGAGTGAACGGTAATCGAGAATCAGTAACTGGGAATCAACAATTTGATTATTGTCGCATTTGGTATTCCATAGGGGGAATGGGTGTGCTGAGAGAATAAAAGAAATAGATTTTTCTTCCCTCTAGCTAGACTAGAATGTTTTGTTTAAAGCTATCATACTGTTTGTTGATACTGTTTGTTGTTTTGTTTGTTTGTTGTTTGTTGATTCTCCTCCCCCTGTGTTTGTTTGTTTGTTGATTCTCCTCCCCCTGTGTTTGTTTGTTTGTTGATTCTCCTCCCCCTGTGTTTGTTTGTTTGTTGATTTCTCCTCCCCCTGTGTTTGTTTGTTTTTGAATTCTCCTTCCCTGTGTTTGTTTGTTTGGTTGATTCTCCTCCCCCGGTGTTTGGTTTTGTGTTGTTTGATTCTCCTTCCCCGGTGTTTGTTTGTTGTTGATTCTCCTCCCCTGTGTTTATTTGTTTGTTGATTCTCCCCCCTGTGTTTTGTTTGTTTGTTGATTCTCCTTCCCCTGTGTTTGTTGTTTGTTGATTTGTCCTCCCCTGTGTTTTGTTTTTTGTTGATTCCCTCCCCCCTGTGGTTTTGTTTTGTTTGTTGATTCTCCTCCCCCTGTGGTTGGTTTGTTTGTTTGTTGATTCTCCTCCCCCTGTGTTTGTTTGTTTGTTGATTCTCCTCCCCCTGTGTTTGTTTGTTTGTTGATTCTCCTTCCCCTGTGTTTGTTTGTTTGTTGATTCTCCTCCCCCTGTGTTTGTTTGTTTGTTGATTCTCCTCCCCCTGTGTTTGTTTGTTTGTTGATTCTCCTCCCCCTGTGTTTGTTTGTTTGTTGATTCTCCTCCCCCTGTGTTTGTTTGTTTGTTGATTCTCCTCCCCCTGTGTTTGTTTGTTTGTTGATTCTCCTTCCCCTGTGTTTGTTTGTTTGTTGATTTTCCTCCCCCTGTGTTTGTTTGTTTGTTGATTCTCCTCCCCCTGTGTTTGTTTGTTTGTTGATTCTCCTCCCCCTGTGTTTGTTTGTTTGTTGATTCTCCTCCCCCTGTGTTTGTTTGTTTGTTGATTCTCCTCCCCCTGTGTTTGTTTGTTTGTTGATTCTCCTTCCCCTGTGTTTGTTTGTTTGTTGATTCTCCTCCCCCTGTGTTTGTTTGTTTGTTGATTCTCCTCCCCCTGTGTTTGTTTGTTTGTTGATTCTCCTTCCCCTGTGTTTGTTTGTTTGTTGATTCTCCTCCCCTGTGTTGTTTTGTTTGTTGATTTTTCCTCCCCGGTGTTTGTTTGTTTGTTGATTCTCCTCCCCCTGTGTTTGTTTGTTTGTTGATTCTCCTCCCCCTGTGTTTGTTTGTTTGTTGATTCTCCTCCCCCTGTGTTTGTTTGTTTGTTGATTCTCCTTCCCCTGTGTTTGTTTGTTTGTTGATTCTCCTCCCCCTGTGTTTGTTTGTTTGTTGATTCTCCTCCCCCTGTGTTTGTTTGTTTGTTGATTCTCCTTCCCCTGTGTTTGTTTGTTTGTTGATTCTCCTCCCCCTGTGTTTGTTTGTTTGTTGATTCTCCTCCCCCTGTGTTTGTTTGTTTGTTGATTCTCCTCCCCCTGTGTTTGTTTGTTTGTTGATTCTCCTCCCCCTGTGTTTGTTTGTTTGTTGATTCTCCTCCCCCTGTGTTTGTTTGTTTGTTGATTCTCCTCCCCCTGTGTTTTCTTTGTTGACTTCTCCCCCCTGTGTTTGTTTGTTTGTTGATTCTCTCCCCCTGTTTGTTGTTTGTTTGTTGATTCTCCTCCCCTTGTGTTTGTTTTGTTTGTGATTCTCCTTCCACTGTGTTTGTTTTGTTTGTGATTCTCCTCCCCTGTGTTTGTTTGTTTGCTGATTCTCCTCCCCTGTGTTTGTTTTGTTCCCCTTGTTGATTATCCTCCACTTGTGGTTTGTTTGTTGTTGATTCTCCTCCCCCTGTGTTTGTTTGTTTGTTGATTCTCCTCCCCCTGTGTTTGTTTGTTTGTTGATTCTCCTCCCCCTGTGTTTGTTTGTTTGTTGATTCTCCTCCCCCTGTGTTTGTTTGTTTGTTGATTCTCCTCCCCCTGTGTTTGTTTGTTTGTGGATTCTCCTCCCCCTGTGTTTGTTTGTTTGTTGATTCTCCTCCCCCTGTGTTTGTTTGTTGGTTGATTCTCCTCACCCTGTGTTTTCTTGGCTTCCTCTTCCACTCCACAGACACAAGTGCTAGGATGTGTGATTTTATTTATTTTTCACAAACCTAATTATGAAACTTTTATCAGAGCAAGTTTAGATTTGTTTGAATATTGACATGCGTCCACCATAGTGTCAGGTAGAGTGTAGTTATGGTTGTGTGTTTGTAGAGTATTTCCAGAAAGGAATGAGATCATTGCACGAGAGTGAACCAGAACAACTGATACAGAGAGTGAACCAGAACAACTGATACAGAGAGTGAACCAGAACAACTGATACAGAGAGTGAACCAGAACAACTGATACAGAGAGTGAACCAGAACAACTGATACAGAGAGTGAACCAAAACAACTGATACAGAGAGTGAACCAGAACAACTGATACAGAGAGTGAACCAAAGCAACTGATACAGAGAGTGAACCAGAACAACTGATACAGAGAGTGAACCAGAACAACTGATACAGAGAGCTCTGAAGATAAAACTTAAAGTCCAAGAGAATTAAGTGAGTCAGAGGAGCCACACAGTAGGGGGAGGAGCCGCACAGTAGAGGGATGAGCTATATGTTATATTTTGAGCGGGCGTAATTCCAATCACCGTGTTAATGGTTGTTAATGGGCAGATTTTAGCAGTAACGGAGTAATAGGAGGAATTGACAAAGGACCACCCGTAGTTATAGTGTCACGGGAACACCAAATAACTAGCTAGACTAGCCTAGCTAACTATAAGAATTCTGAGCAGTTAAACAGTTATGAGCAGTTTTTTGTAACTACTAGAACAACATGAAAAACGGGTAACTAAAGAGATGAAAATAAACAAAATTACGTGAAAGATATCGATATGTTCATGCGTAAATAAGTTCATTGCTTCAGGGGTCTGAGCCTTGTTCAGCACTGGCCTTGTTCAGCACTGGCCTTGTTCAGCACTGGCCTTGTTCATTCAGCACTGGCCTTGTCCAGCACTGGCCTTGTCCAGCACTGGCCTTGTCCAGCACTGGCCTTGTCCAGCACTGGCCTTGTTCAGCACTGGCCTTGTTCAGCACTGGCCTTGTTCATTCAGCACTGGCCTTGTCCATTCAGCACTGGCCTTGTCCAGCACTGGCCTTGTCCAGCACTGGCCTTGTCCAGCACTGGCCTTGTCCAGCACTGGCCTTGTCCAGCACTGGCCTTGTCCAGCACTGGCCTTGTCCAGCACTGGCCTTGTCCAGCACTGGCCTTGTCCAGCACTGGCCTTGTCCAGCACTGGCCTTGTCCAGCACTGGCCTTGTCCAGCACTGGCCTTGTCCAGCACTGGCCTTGTCCAGCACTGGCCTTGTCCAGCACTGGCCTTGTCCAGCACTGGCCTTGTCCGGCACTGGCCTTGTCCAGCACTGGCCTTGTCAGCACTGGCCTTGTCCAGCACTGCCTTGTCCAGCACTGGCCTGGTCAGCACGGCGGTGTCCAGCACTGGCACTTGTCCAGCACTGGCCTTGTCCAGCACGGCCTTGGCCAGCACTGGCCGTTCCAGCACTGGCCTTGCTCCAGCACTGGCCTGTCCGAAGCACTGGCCTTGGTCCAGCACTGGCCTTGTCCCGCACTGGCTGGTACAGCACTGGCCTTGTCCAGAACAAACAAAAACAGCATTACCAATGGCTTGTCCAGCACTGGCCTTGGCCAGCAATGCCTTGTTCCAAGCACGGCCTTGTCCAGCACTGGCCTTGTCCAGCACTGGCCTTGTCCAGCACTGGCCTTGTCCAGCACTGGCCTTGTCCAGCACTGGCCTTGTCCAGCACTGGCCTTGTCCAGCACTGGCCTTGTCCAGCACTGGCCTTGTCCAGCACTGGCCTTGTTCAGCACTGGCCTTGTTCACCACTGGCCTGATAACTAGTATTTGTTGGTTGTGTTGTTTCTTTAGGTTGCTAAGGACTATTTGAACAAGAAAGCAAGGAAGGCTTTAGAGATCACTGAGATGATGGAAGGTAGGGGATGTCAGGATTACAGGTGATGTCAGGATTACAGGTGATGCTGGAATGGAAGTACCACTACAGACAAGCAGTGACAACTGTGTATCTAACAAGTGAACCAGTCAATGTTGTCTCTCACTCAATTAACAATTGCATGGACACACTTACAGAATCATTTCACCACTAATGTGCCTGAGTATATATCCCAGGTGTTTCTCTTTAACAAAAACATAATTCACTCTCTGTAATTTCCGAACTAAAACTTAGCACTGGGTTTAGGGTTTGATAGTTGAGGTGAGGAGAATCAGTTGTCACTGACGGAGATTCTGTGCATCTGATCTGATTTCTAGGAGAATATATAATCCGCAGCTCTTACAGACCTGTCACCTTCTTGACCGACCGCCCACACAGAAGTGGGAGTGGCTGATGAAGGTTGCAGCAACAGCATTGGTTTACTTGCATTGACACATTATATACTTTCACTCTGAATTATCTCTTCATATCCACACACATGCATGCTCCAAGTTTATGCACATGCACACACACACATACTTTTCCAACATTTTTATCCATATTCACACCTACTCCTCTCTACACCGCTTACACATATGCACATCTGTGTTGTTTTAGTTGACTAATTTGAAACTAAAACCATTAGTTTTGGGGTATTTTTACTTTTGGTAAGAAAATAAAACTGAGCTCTTTAACTTTTAACCAAATTAATAATAGCATACACGGGTAGTGTAGGTTTTCAAATAGTTTGGTAGTTAATGGTTACCCACACAACTAACAATAACTTGAGTATATTTCTGTATCCTGAGACTTGAGGCCAACTTTTTGACTGGATGGCACAGGTGATGCCAGATATCTTCTGAGTAACATTCATAGAGTCTTGCTATCTACACCCACTCACTGTTTTATCTGAGATAGTTACTATGGAAATACCACATAATATAACACTTACCTACAAGAATAAAAATATTAAAACTTATAAGCAACGTCATCTCATTTGTTTGTGTGTGCAATTTCTTGTGTCTAGTGAGGGAGCTGTGTAGCAGTGCTAGGTCTAGTGAGGGAGGTGTGTAGCAGTGCTAGGTCTATGTCTAGTGAGGGAGGTGTGTAGCAGTGCTAGGTCTAGTGAGGGAGGTGTGTAGCAGTGCTAGGTCTATGTCTAGTGAGGGAGGTGTGTAGCAGTGCTAGGTCTATGTCTAGTGAGAGAGCTGTGTGGCAGTGCAAGGTCTATGTCTAGTGAGGTAGCTGTGTAGCAGTGCTAGGTCTATGTCTAGTGAGGGAGGTGTGTAGCAGTGCTAGGTCTAGTGAGGGAGGTGTGTAGCAGTGCTAGGTCTATGTCTAGTGAGGGTGCTGTGTAGCAGTGCTAGGTCTATGTCTAGTGAGGGTGCTGTGTAGCAGTGCTAGGTCTATGTCTAGTGAGGGAGGTGTGTAGGAGTGCTAGGTCTATGTCTAGTGAGGGAGGTGTGTAGGAGTGCTAGGTCTATGTCTAGTGAGGGAGGTGTGTAGCAGTGCTAGGTCTATGTCTAGTGAGGGAGGTGTGTAGCAGTGCTAGGTCTATGTCTAGTGAGGGAGGTGTGTAGCAGTGCTAGGTCTATGTCTAGTGAGGGAGCTGTGTAGCAGTGC
>WLWD01001358.1_pt1 | contig 11763 bp, 7 predicted proteins | sample 6712731 | NCBI WGS metagenome assembly WLWD01 (sample SAMN12718690, study PRJNA576275) | sponge metagenome | isolation source: marine sponge | host: Mycale hentscheli | place: New Zealand: South Island, Marlborough, Capsize Point | collected 2014-11-01
CAATCTCCTTGAGTGTGAGGGGGCCCCTTTGGAGGCAGCTCGGCAGTTATGAAGGAACCTATGGACATAACACATCACACGAACAAGGGAGAAAAAAGAGGAACGAACAGATGATAAGTAACAAATGAAAGCTTGGAGAGTGGGGGATAGGGAAGAACAGGGCTTCACAGAAACAGTATAGACAGGGATGGTAGGTAGAGTATGAAATGGAGGAGGCCAGAATTGAGGGGGTTGAGTTAGCCAACAGGGTCCATGCCACCAGAGTTGTGAGGCATTGAGTTCCTCAGCTCGGACACCACGGCTGGCCAGGTCCGCAGGATTCTCGGCTGATGGCACATGACGCCAGTGAGTGGGAGGCAACAGTTCCTGGATCGAGGCCACACGATTGGCCACAAATCGGTTCAAAGCAGACGGAGATTTGGGCAACCAGAACAGCACAATCTGGCTGTCAGTCCAGGCATAGGAGGCATCAGTTGGCAGTTTGAGCAGATCAAGGGTGTGGTGCATCATCTTTGCCAGAAGGAGAGCACCAGACAGTTCAGCCTTCGGAATTGTGATGGGCTTGGTTGGGAGAACTCTGGCCTTGGCTATGACCAGAGAAGTGTGAGTGGAGGAATCTGGAGCCTCCGTCCGGGCATAAATGACAACGCCATACGCCACAGAGGAGGCATCACAGAAACCATGCAGAGTCAACTTCCGATGGGGAGAGGTGTCAACGAATAGCTTGCAAGGTACGGGGTGCGAATGAATGATGGGCAGATCAGATAGCCAGTTATCCCAGTGAGCCAGGATGTCTTCTGGGACTTCCTCATCCCAGGTGAGGTTTCTCCTCCAAGTGTCTTGGAAGAGAATTCTGGTGCAGATGACCACAGGGGAGAATAGTCCCAGCACATCAAAGACTCCAGCAGTTATGGCAGCTATCACTCGCTTGGTGACCTTGGATGGCGAGGGTGGAGTGTCTGGAACAGCAACATGAAGGGCATCAGTTCATGTCATCATGTTAGGTGTGCTGATGGGTTCCAGAGAGGGGATGACGGTGAAGGTCACGTCTTGCAGCTTGAATCTGGAATCAACAGAACACACATTAGATGTAACAATAAATTTGCACCTAGTAGTGCCAGCTATCCCAGTGACTGGGATGGGGTCATGGGTGTGTGGCAATCCCAAGGAGGAAGCCAGGCGTTCAGATATCGTGGGCAGAGATGCTACAGCATCAAGTAGAGCTCTGGCCAGTACAGATTTTCCGTCGTGGTAGAGCATCACCAAGGCGGAATAGAGTGATGCGACTCCTGGATCTGGAGTCGGCTTTGCTGGTCATCACCGGGGTGGTAGGAGAGGGAGCAGCAGATTGGTTGTCCCTATCCCAATGGAGCAGGGTGTGGTGACGTCCATTGCAGGTTCGGCACCAAAACTTGCTCGGGCACGACTTACAGCCATGGCCGTCCCCAAAACAGTTCAAGCAAAGTTTCTTTTCCCGGACGACCTTGTGGTCATAAGCTGCGAACGACTGGCACCTGGTGAGAGAATGAAACTCTCCGCACACAGGGCAGTGCAGTGAGGCTCTCCGGGGGGGAGGCTTGGCAGGTAAGGGCCGAGATCGATCGAGTCGTGGAGACGTCGGTCCAGCAGAGGTGAGAGGCAGATAGGACGAGGAAGGAGCCAGCATAGGCTGGCTGCCACTTCCTCTCAGATCTATCTTCTGGTACTCGATGAATCTGGTCAGGTTCTCCATGTCTTGTGGGGTGTCTGGAGGTCTGTGGCGAATCCATTCGCGCTTGCACTCCTGACTCATGAAGTTAGCAGCAGTCAGTGCCAGGTAGAAGCTCAGGGAATCCCCTACAAGAGAACAAAACTTATTGTAGGGAAGTACAAAATGGTCATACATATTGTCCATGTTAGATAGAGAGAGAGTACAGGATGAGACAGAGTTGATCTTAGATATAATGAGCGGTGCCAGAATGTCAGGTGCACCAAAGATGGCTTCAAGTTTTGCCAGCATTTCATCTAGAGAAAGGTCATCGGACGGCAGGTTGTGAAGCACCTTCAGACCATCGGGATGCTTCATGGATTTGATGAGGAGACCCTTTACCTCCAAGGCAGAGTGTCCTTTGGCCCTCTTCTCAATGGTTCTCCTGAACATAGTCTGGAAGTTAGCCCATTTGAAGGGGTCACCGTCATAGTTTGGCAGGTCGACAGTGAGAGTGTTCTTGTCTGAAGCAGGTGAGGGGGCAGATGGAGCAACAGGTGGAGCAGCGGCTGCGGTATCCTTGCAGGCAGCAGCAATCAGAGTGAAGAGAGCATTCATCTTGGTGATGATGTCTGTGCAGACTTCTTCCAGGTCTGGGAGAGCCTGGTAGAATTCAGTTGACAGGTCAATGACAGAAACACGCCTCGAGTGCAGTTTATCCACAGAGTTCCGGAACAAAGGCGAGTCTGGCATAGGGTCAGCTAAGGCAGCTTCAATGTCCGCCAGCAGGGAGACAGCCTGTCTCCGCAGTGGCAGAGCTTTGAGCACATTGGAGATGTCAGATTTCCACTCAACATGAGTGTCTAGCAGTTCAGTGTCTTCGAGTTCTTTGGCAGGGTTCCTCATATCTGAGAAGGTCTCATAGAATTCCTCTAACTGAGCTTGGAAGGCAGTGTGATTGTCGATGGCGACGGTCAGTTGAGCAAACAAGTCCTCCAGGATTGAGGCCTTGATGCGGTCAGGTCCTTCCGCGATCACTTTTTTGATGCGGTTGTGGAGCTTGGTGGCGATACCTCGACAGCTACCGCGCTTCACTTCCAAGTCATGGACAGTAGTAAGGACTTCTTCAGATGCAGGTGGTAGTATATACATTGCTAAAGGGAATAGAACAGAATAATTAGAACAAGTATGGGTTGTTTACCAGTTGTAAACAGCTTCGGCACAGGTGAGAATTCGCACTTCGGTGCGGTAGAAGAGAGTGAAAATAGACTAAGTCCAAAAGGTGTGAAGTCGAGAAGACAATAGGACAGAGTTTCGTCTCCAGAATCAAGAGAGATGCGGCGAGGGTTAAGAACTTCGGCGCAGATCAGATTGGAGGAGTGGCAGATGGGCGGCGGAGATAGAACAACTTCCGGCACAGACTAGCTGAAGATGGCGTCTCCCAGGCAGATAGTGGTGCGGCAACTTCAGGTGAGACAGCTCAGCAGAGATGGAGTTGCTGGGCTCGAAGGACCAATGTATAGGTTGTTGTTTTGAGATTTCCAAGTTGGATAGAATAGAGAGCTTTATGAGCGTTAGCTAAGACACAGAAACACATGAGCATATAAGCACACGACACGATTGAGTGAGCAGTGGTTGCCGCAATTACCATGAATCTCATTACGTCTGCGTAAGAGGATATTATGGTAAAGGGCCGATGCATTAGAACTTAACAGCTGAGAGAGAGACAGATACAGGTAAACAGGAAACATTAGAAATAAGTGACAAGTAGCAGGTACTACCTTATAAATGTTTTGTACACTTGTGTGCTAGATTAGAGAGTTGATTAGGATTTTAGATCCTCTGATTAATGAGATCTGGGATTACACCAATTTCTTTTTGGAAAAAAAAAGTTGATATATGTTACTAGAATCAATGTAACTTAGAATAATTCAGCATTAATGTAAGTATGAGTTCATAGTGATTGTGGTGAGAATTCACACTAAATTTGGTGTGCACTTCACACTCAAACGATGAGGTGTGCGCATCACACCATATTTTGGTGTGACTATTGTTACAAGTGATTTACGCTTAATTTGGTGTGAACTACACATCTTTTGGTTTACAGTGCAGGATTGAAGTTTCTCATGCAGCAAAGCAGTTTAATTTCTACGAAATTTCTATGGGAGGGAGATTTAATCCCGAGCGGCAGCTTATCATTGGCAACAGTTTTAGCTTCAGTTCAGAAACGGAAAGGTCAACCACTCCAACAAAAGGAAGAGCACTAACAAAGGCTATAGTCAAGCGCTGGATAGCTGAGAGCAACTGGGCCCTGACATAGCTACTTGGCTTACCTGTACTGCATCAGATCATTTGACAAAATTAACCAGATGTTGTCCATGACCTGAAGCTATTTCAAGCTCTTAAATTAACTCTTCATTTTCAGTGATCTCCAAACTCATAGCATGATAGATGAACAAACAGACAGGATGACTGCTATGCCCTCTCGCTCATGTGCGCTGAGGGTTTATAATATATAATTATTTTTGGCTATAGTAGCTAACATGAAAACAAATTAATAGTACTTTTGCAGCGAGAAATTTCACATGGTTTCACCTTGTCTTGCACCACTTGTGCTGTTAACTCCAAGTTTAACAGTTTTTCATGCTATTATATCTCCAAATATGCTCTCTCTATATTTTTTAGAATTAAGTATGTCTTATAATTAAATATTGTAAATGCATTTAGATTGGGGTCTAGATATTTGTTTCATGTTTGATTATTAGGTGAAGTGATTCCTGAGAAGCACAAGTTCACTGATGAGGTGACATCAGCAATATTTAATAAACAAAGAATCAGAAGAAAGATAGCCAATATTCTACTGAAAGGACTCCCTGGATCTGGCAAGACCTCGTTGCTGGATCGTCTCCTGAACAAGCCACTTCGTGTGTACTATCCCTCCACTGGCATGTGTGAGAAAATAGTGATAGTTCAAATAGGCCCTTCCTCCACACATACTTCAGCTTACACGTGTGAAGACAACACATGGAAAGTCACTGACTTTGATGAGTCTGTGGTTTCTCAATTAGATTGTTTCAAAGAGTTTATTCCAGGAAATGCCATAAAAAGGCCACGGTTGCAGCATTATGAATCCAGTCCATTCCAGCTAGACTATCCAGGGTCTGACATTCAGTATCACGTGAGAGAAGTACTGAATAAACACAACATAAAAAATATTGTAGATTTGCAAACCAAAAATTCTTTTTACATCAGAGATACAGGCGGACAGGTGGAATTTCAAGAGAGCCTTTCTCTTCTGATCTTTGGTCCTTCTATTTTTATCTTTGTCATGAGAACTGACATTGACATTCATACAAAAAACATCATTCAGTACCGATCAGCCAATGGAGAAATTATCAACCAGTATCAGTCCTCTATTTCTACAATGGATGCTCTCATTCAATTCCTTACCAGTGTTTCTGCCATACAGACTACTGAAGAAGGTGTGCTTGAGAAGGATTCCTCAGTGTGTCACAAGCCTATTGTCTTTATAGTAGGTACACATATTGACAGAATCACTTCAGAAGCTCAATCAGTACTTGACAGCATCAATCTAGTGCTTCACAAAATGATTTGTGAGAGAAATTTTTTCCGATTTGTTCGTTATTCTAATGGTCTTTTGAATACCATCATGTATGAAGTAGACAATACCAGCAGTGAAGACCAGCAGATTCAGAAGCTTCGCTCTGATATCAACAAATTCATTCGTGATAGAGATGAGTTTTTGATTGAATATCCTGTGAGTTATCTTCTCTTCTGTCTGGAATTACACAATATTCACGAGACAGTCTTATCGATGGATCGTTGCAAGAAATTAGCAGCCAAGTTTTATATTGAAGAAAAAGAGATGGGGTCACTTCTTCATTTCCTTCATTTCAGAGTAGGTATTATCCAGCACTATGACATTGAAGGTCTATCAGATGTCATTATTAAAGAGCCTCAAGTTCTCTTTAACAAAGTCACTGAACTTATACTGGAAACTTTCTCGTCATCTGGATCTATACCAAAGAGTCAGCAAGACAGTTTCTGCAAGAGAGGAATTTTAGAAGCTTCTGTTTTTAAAAATATTTTCAGTGAGAAGGACAAAATCACACCAGACCAGTTTCTCAAGTTTCTTCTTCACCTTCGTGTAGCTGTTTCTATTACCGACAAGAAGGGAGTGCTCAAATATTTCATTCCTTCAGTTCTGAATCATGTCGAAGAGTCTCCATCAGATACACTTGGCACTGTTATTGCTCCTCTTGCTATCACTTTCAAACTTGGTCACTGTCCTAAAGGTCTATTTGGTATGCTCATTTCTTTCTTGCTGAATCCTGAAGGAGATCAGGCTCTAACATTTGACTTGTTAGAAGAGCATATATATCAAGACCAAGTATCTTTGCGGGTGAATTCTTCAGTAGATGTGGACCAAATTTGCCTCAGAAGTCATCTCTCTCATCTTGAAGTCAGTGCTGTTCTCGAGAATTACCCTCCAAATGTGTTAGCTCTTCCAAGAACAACTTCACCGAGTGAAGTTTGTAGTAAACTTCGGCAAACATTCGATACCTGTCTTCAATCATCTCTAAATAAGTTGCACTATGACTATGGCAAAGTGGAACCTTATTTTAGTCTGAAATGTCACCTTGACAAATGTTGTGAATTGCATGAAGTCAAATTTGAAGCTAGATCGTGGGCTATGCACTGCAGTGCTCACAATATACGAATAGCTCCCTCAGAACCTGGAATGTTTTGGTTTGATGAAGGTAGGTAATGTTTAAATAAATTTAATACTTTATGATTATAATATGTATTCTGCTTTAGAATCCTCTACTCATTCAAACTCTTCACTAGCTGAGACAAATATTTCCAAAGTACCAAGTAAGTTGGTTAACATTACTATGAAGGACTTCGATAACTGTTTTTTATTACTATAAATAGTAGACTCAGACCAAGTTGGCACCAGTAGTGAAGAATCTCCGTCTCACAATGCTTCCTTAAGTGATGTCAATTCTACTCAAATACCCCACAAGACATCCTCAAAGGATGTCAAATGTATGTTACTGTGTTGTATATTGTGTTTGCTGATTTATTTGTGTCAATTTTTAAGTAACCATTAACTGTGGTCTCATGAACCAGACCCTTTACTGACCGAGGTGGAGGGAAGGGTGTGGTCACCATCCATACAATGTTTTGTTCTATGGGAATGTAATTAATGTATTTGTTTACTCCCTGTCAGGGTGGTGTGGTCAACTTGAAAGTGTTTGGCTATATTGGCTTTTGCAGAAATTTGCTAAAAAAATGGATATACCAGCATTGCTTTGATCATCACAAAGTAGAGACAGCAAGAAAAGTACATGCTAGCCCTAAGAAAAACCCTTAAGGCTATAATATAGAGCAAAGAAATTCTCTGAGACAGTTGGAAGTGATGCTAATAATCCCATTTCTTTATAGAATGTAATACTTTGATTAATTTATTTGTAGCTAGCCCAGCAGCAGCATCCTTCATTCATTTCCTTTAAGGCCATCATCACCATATGTCCCAAAACTTAGTTTCACTCATCAGCAGATCACCATATGCCCCAAAACTTAGTTTCACTCCTCAGAAGATCACCATATGTCTCTAAACTTAGTTTCACTCCTCAGCAGATCACCATATGTCTCTAAACTTAGTTTCACTCATCAGCAGATCACCATATGTCTCTAAATTTAGTTTCACTCATCAGCAGATCACCATATGTCTCTAAACTTAGTTTCACTCACCAGCAGATCACCATATGTCCTAAACTTAGTTTCACTCACCAGCAGATCACCATATGTCCTAAACTTAGTCTCACTCACCAGCAGATCGCCATATGTCTCTAAACTTAGTTTCACTCACCAGCAGATCACCATATTATGTCTCTAAACTTAGTTTCACTCAACAGCAGATCACCATATGTCTCTAAACTTAGTTTCACTCATCAGCAGATCACCATATGTCTCTAAACTTAGTTTCACTCATCAGCAGATCACCATATGTCTCTAAACTTAGTTTCACTCATCAGCAGATCACCATATGTCTCTAAACTTAGTTTCACTCATCAGCAGATCACCATATGTCTGTAAACTTAGTTTCACTCACCAGCAGATCACCATATGCCCCAAAACTTAGTTTCACTCATCAGAGATCACCATATGTGTCTAAACTTAGTTTCACTCATCAGCAGATCACCATATGTCTCTAAACTGATAGAGGTGGGGAGCTTTGGAAGAGCCGATACTTGAATTTCTATAAGCTATTTCACCTGCAGAGCTTCAGCTGCGCAATTCTATCTACTTACTCGTCTATGTACCTGTGGGTACTTGTTAAATTACACTCAACTGGATTTAAACAACAAACCGCACCCCGTAACTATAGACTTTATTAGAGGTATGCTGTATTTTCACTGGCTTTTTTTTTACAATACAGTATTCAATTAGGAAATGATAGATTTAAATAACCTACAGCCATAGTGTAAGTACACTGAAAGTGTGCAAGGGCCACTTTGATCTTTAAATATGTAGCTATTCGTACTCCTCTTTTACTTTAGAAATTTTTTGGTCTACTAATCAATATAGCTAATGGGGAATATTGTATATATAATGAACTAATCATGACACTGAACTTGACAGACCACATCTTCTACATAAAGTAATGACTTTTGAGTCTGAAGGTAGTAATGTTGATAATATTACAATTTTCTCAAATGATATAACAAAGAGTCCTGTATTCTTAAAGTGGTGAAAGCAGTGATGTTATAATTATATACACTTACTATAGATGACGAATCTTTTAGACGATCCAGCTCATATACAAGTGACAACATATCTACTGATCTGAGATCAAGTAATAATACAAGTGGAAATGATATTAAACATTTGATTGAATTATTGCATGATAAATATTTGTTTCAGGTCCTCCACAAATGAAAAACTTAATCGTGTTGACTTGGACTAACAAAGATGGCCAGACTGAAACTCTGAGACTGAGAGATGACATGATTTCACGATGGCGAGATGTCGGACATTTGGTGGACATAAGTGCATCTCGATTGGATGGTATTTCGGCTCATCGTCTAGGAGATGTCAGGCAGTGTTGCCAGGATGTTCTACAAGAATGGATCAGTCGTGGATCATCTGATTACCCAGCAACATGGGAGGGTCTTTTGAAAATACTGAGGAGTCTTGAACTGAATTCATGCGCAGATTCTTTAGAAAGAGCATTACAGTGAATTTGATTTCATTAGCACCAAAATTACACGTAACATGAACATTTTGCTGTTTTATTGCTATACTTGCTATTAGTTATTATCTGTCAATAATTCATAGAATGCAATGATCTAAAAATTGAATATATATATATATAGAGGTGCACCGATAATTTATCGGTTTATCGGCCTACTTTTTTCGATAGCGGTATCGGTCGTCAACACTACCCGCCGTACCGATATAATTAACCGATAGAAAAAATTCATACTCGCCACGTGGACACTGAACGAATGAGTTCTGGTTGCTCCTAGACGGCGTAAAGACAAAGAAACTTAACTATGATGTCTAAAAAGAGGTTGCCAATTTGGCACGTTCCTTGTACTGAAGACTCTAGACTAGTACCATTATACTTCTAATTATGTAAAAATTAAATTTTCAAAATTCAATGAATATATTTATCAGTTATCGGTATCGGCCTTGATTCTAGATAAAATATCGGTTATCGGTATATCGGTAAAATCTTCTATTGGTGCACCTCTATATATATACATATATATAGTACTTATTACATGAGTGAGAGTGTAATATGGCGAAATATTTCATGAGCAGGCTAATTTATTTTCAGGAGCCAGAGGCGAGTGAAAATAAAGCTTGAGAGTGAAATATCTATAGCCATTACACTCTGATGAGTGTAATGAGTTGTTTATTCTAACCTAGATATCTTCACTACTAGTTTGTACTAGGACCTTACACACATAGAGTTGGCTGTAGGGGTTCCCCAACCCTCCAGCCCTTATTTTAGCAGCTGCTCTAACGAAAAGCAGAAAAGTGTTGAACTTGACCAGTTGCTATAACTACAAGATGACCTTATACACAACACAGCCTGAAATAACAGACTTCATGGTCACTTACCTAAAAAAAATATCATTATGAAGATATTTAGGGTGGAATATAGTACTTAATACAAGTCAGAGTGTGATATGGCGAAATATTTCATGAGCAGACCTCTGGCTCTTGAAAATAAATTAGCCGGCTCATGAAATATTTCACCATATCACACTCTGACTCATGTAATAAGTACTATATATATATATACATATCAAGTAATACATACAAAATCACTGATTTGACTGACTATACTACTTTTGTCTAGCAAGCATCTAGATTTCTCTAGCAAGCATCTCGATTTCTATGGCTTCCTGTCGTATTAGCTATGAGCTGAGCAAACCAGCAGAAGTTGGAAATCTTAGTTAATCAAGCAGTATAGATATGACAGAGGAAAAAAATTAGATAGGAGTTACTTTAAGGTTGTTTGCTCCAAGTAGTGATGTGTCTCACCAGCTGTGTATACTCTATGGTAAGTAAGAGAATGTGCAGTCTTACTTGATTCATATCTGATAAGGCTCCAGAAATATCACCTAATGTACTCCAGAGGCCCTTTTCAATGTGTAATCCTCCTAGCATGACAACATATACTGACTCACCGTGAGTCCTGGGCCAGCAAAATGTACCTTATTGCCACTGTTCTACAAAAAAAACTACCACCCCTGCAATGGTGGAGAATGGCATGGATGCTCTGAAACAAGCAATTGAGTTCCTTAATCCTGGACAAATTCCTGTTACTTAATCAGTTTCATTTGCATTTTTGAAGTATGTACAGTGGAGATGGCGAGTCCATTGCATGATTGCAGAGCTGCCATGGTAAACTCATGATTACTTACCAGAGGGTGCCTTGTTACTGTGGCAGAATCAGAAAGCCTTTTATAATACTGAAGAGAATTAACTGGCCAATAGTGAGACTAGCCTGGGATTCATGCATGCCTATCCTGATCCTTTAGACTAGTGCCATTGAAAATAAGAGAAAAGCATAATAATAAGCATATTGTCCATTCCTTTATTTTTTTATACAATCACAACATTCCTTCTATCGTACTGTTCCTGTGCCTCTCTGAAAAATGCTCTAACAACTGATTCTTCAGCCTAGTTTTGTTGATGGCTATTCTAAATCCTCAAGACGATTTACATAAAGAGTATGAATCAGGTAGTTTGAAAAGAAAAGTTCCAGAATATAAAGCGTGCTCATTGTAGCTTAAACAAACACTTTAGGGTTCATTTAACTTCTCATTCAGGTTTCATACTTTACTTCCTGGTGTGATCTCCATAGCTATTTGGCAAATTGACCAGTCAATTCAAATGATACTTTACATCCCTTGCAATTAGATCTCCACATTCAATCCAAGAAAGAAGCTGGATGTCCTGCAGCCCCACGATCATGGTTGGAAGAAAGTTGGCATCAGCTTCAAATGTTGATACCAAAAGGAGGTCACCTTCCTCTTGTCCATTGTCACAGAACAAGCCGTTTTCTATTTTAATTCTGCCGCTTAGTGTGTTCTCTCTCTCATTTCTGTGACAGGGGAGGTACTTTTTTTTTTGCCCTTTCTTGCTTGGTATTGCTGAAATTTCTTCTGGCAGAACTTGCGCCAACATGCAGAGTTAGCTTCAAAATCAGCAACTGTTACATCACTGCTAAAATAATTAAGTGAAAGTGCATTCACTCTCTCTCATTTCTGTGACAGGGGAGGTACTTTTTTTTTTTGCCCTTTCTTGCTTGGTATTGCTGAAATTTCTTCTGGCAGAACTTGTGCCAACATGCAGAGTTAGCTTCAAACATTGACATTCATACAAAGAACATCATTCAGTACAGATCAGCCACAATGGATGCTCTCATTCAATTCCTTACCAGTGTTTCTGCCATTCAGACTACTGAAGACAGTGTTTTCCAGGTAGATGGTGCCTCTGTGTGTCACAAGCCTATGGTCTTTGTAGTAGGT
>WLWD01003351.1_pt1 | contig 11762 bp, 5 predicted proteins | sample 6712731 | NCBI WGS metagenome assembly WLWD01 (sample SAMN12718690, study PRJNA576275) | sponge metagenome | isolation source: marine sponge | host: Mycale hentscheli | place: New Zealand: South Island, Marlborough, Capsize Point | collected 2014-11-01
GAAAGCATTCTCTCAGGGACCGAAGTCCTCGAGAAAATAGCCCACAGTCCCTCGGCCACGGCCTTGGCCGTAATACTCCTAAGAGGCACGGCCTCAGGCCATCTGGTGGCTAGACAGACATATGTAAGCAGGAACCTGCACCCACCTTTGCCCTTGGGTAGAGGCCCCACCAGGTCTACTGCCACTGACTCAAATGGTTCAGTCAGCACAGGTCTGTCCACCACCGGAGCCCTCCTCGGCTTGTGCTTACTACGCACTTGACACAACTCACATGAACTACAATATTCACACACATCTTTATTCATACCTGGCCACATGAAATACCTACCGATCATTTTCGCTACCTTCTCTCCACTCAAGTGACCCCCTTTATCATGCACCAATGACACTATCCTGCTCCTAAACCCCTTAGGCACCACTAAAACATCCCTAAACTCTTCCCATGCCACATACTGGCTCCTAACCAAAACTCCCTTCTTCCATGCAAACCCCCTCTCCTTATTCTCTCCCAGTTCTCTCCACGCCTTCAAACTATCGTCTTCTCTTAGTTCCCTCCTGAAGTCTTCCCCATCCTTACCACTCCTTACTGGACCCACTTCGCTGGCTAACTCCCTCACCTTTCCCTCTATTTCCCCCTGCTCTGCATTCATACCCTCCAGAGCTACTGGATCGCACCCCTCTTCAACCTCCCCCGTGCTCTCGGACAAGAGAGGTGATTCAGCTTCGTCTTTCGACTCACTGACATCCAACCCTTTCTCTTCCGGTCCTTGCACTTCTTCGTCTGTCTCAATACTACACCACTCACCGACAGATACATCTTGCTCACACACGTCCAACTCCTCCTCCCTTCTTGCCTGACTCCTCGTTAATACCCTGACTGTCTTACACTCAGATGCCTCAGCTAGCCTCGCCTTGTATTCTCTAATCGCCCCCCCAAACGCTTCACACTCCTCCTGGTTCGTCACATCAAAGGGCACTATGCTGACTACATCGTTCCCTGTCCTGTCATCTATCACTGCTAACTTGGTAAATTCTAACCCCCCTATCTTATAACTAATTATAGTGCTGTCGTGACTCTTGGAATGGCCATGCACGTCCGCAACATGCACGCGACCGCACTTTAGTCCGTCCTGAGTCACTAGCGACCTCGGGATGACCCCCACCTCAGCTCCTGAGTCTATCAGCACTCCACACTTGTTCCCATTCACGGTGCCTTCCGCCATGTTACCTCTCTTTACCCCCACCATCACACTGGCCACCCTACCAAACGGACCCTCCTTTTTCACCACATTGCCCACTTTCTTACTCGGACAATCGGGACTACGATGGCCCGGTTTGCCGCAAGCAAAACAAGTCACCGGTCTGCTGCTCTCACTCGACCCCCCTACTCTACCCTTCTTACATTCAAAGGCCCTGTGCCCCCTCTCACCACAGCTAAAACAACTAGACGTAAAGTTACCCCTGTCGCTAGCCACACTTCCCTGAGCCCTAAATCCACTGTCTCTAAAACTCCTGCCTCCACCCTCACTGATGCTCCCCAAAACCTTGTAAAAGTTGCCCTTCATTCTCCCAGACATCCACGTTTCCCACGCGTCCCTTACGTCCTCCAGCTTACTCAACTTCTTCCCCTCCAAGAACACCTTTCCCCCAGGCGGTATGACCCGTCGAGTCAGTGCCGCGGCTAGTGCTCCGACACATTCCTCAAGCGTGTTGCACCCCTGGAGAACCCCTCTGCAGATCTTCTCCACCACCTCCATGATCTCCGAAGCCGACTTGGTCTTCAAGGACTCCCCTGTCAGCTCGAACAGCTGATGGCCATACGTGAGACTCGTCTCCCCCACAGCCTTGAGAAGCACTTTCTTGACCTCCTCGTACTCCGCTCCCTCATCTCTTACTCCTGCTATCCTTCCACACAGTCGTTCCGGCAACCGCGGAAACAACCTCTCTGCCCATCTGCCTTTGCCTATACCACACTCCGACATTATCCGCTCAAACTTGTTGAGGTAACCTAACATCTCTGTCCCATCCTTGTACACCCCCAATACCTTCAGCTTCTCTGCTTGCAGATCCCTTCTATCTCTCTGCTCCGTCTCCTCCTCTAGCCTCCTAGCTCTATTGTCTTCCTCTCTCTCTCGCCTTCTAGCCTCTTCTTCCCTGCGCCTCGTTTCTTCGTCTTCCCTCAACTTGCCCATCACCTCCAACAATTCCTGCCTCCTAGCTTTATCCGCCTCAGCCCTGCTGGCTTGGTCCCTTTCCTCCTTCTCTGCCATGAACCTCAGCAACTTGTCAATCTCCGACTCTGCACCCGTCGCCATTCCTAATCTTCCCACTAGTTCTGATTCCCTACTTGATTCCTCTCTTCTCTGTTTCACCTCTTCCCCTTCTCCCTCCTCTCCTAACTCTGCCAGTACCACGCTCACCTCTGAGCCTTCCTCGTCGAGGTAGCGTGTTCCGTCCCGAGGTCTGCTTGGGTACGGGGATCGTGCAGCCACCGTCGGTGGAACGTATGAGGGTTGATAGTCTTCCTCGCCGGCCGCCGCTGGCACTCGCCGAACAGTCCGCCTCTTACCACCAGCCGCCCTGTCCGTCATGAGAGGGAGAGTGTCCTCGCCCCCTGGATAGACCTGCACAAAAGAAACACAATGAGCACACTGGGCAAAGTACCCAATTAAAAATCAATGCACGACAGAGATTACAAGTAATAACCACAAACACAAAAAAAATGGTTCCCGTCACAATAGAGTGTGTGCCAGTCCTCCCTAGCTCCGCAGTGCCACAGGTAGTCCTGGTACTTCGTGTCTTCCGCCTCGGCTCCGACACCGACGAGCTCCTCCGCCGCAGCTGGAAGCTCCTGGTATGCGTATTTTCTTGGGATGGGCGCAGGATCCTCAGTTCCCTTGCCCGGCTTTCTTCTCGAGACGTCTCCCAAGAAGTCGAAATGTCTTTCGTTGGTTTGAGTTGCGGTTTCGAAAGTCTTCTCCACCGATGAATGTTGTCGTGGTTCTGCTAGAAGGTGTTCTTCTTCAGAATTCCACAAGGGTTCGTGGTTCCTTCGGGAATGTCTTCCGTTCGGGATCCCACCGCTGCCACCAATTATGTGGGCCCTTGGTTCCTCGGGACCAGGTCGCACGCAAGGTAGACAGCTTATTGTCGCTGCCACCAGAGTCAATTCACGCCGAAGCGCACAAGCAGTAACTGGTTGATACTTGCTTATAGAATAGACTGACTACAACTATGATAGTGGATGGCTTTATACTTAGTCATCCACGGCAATGATACATCCAATCAGAATACAGCACATATGACAATTCCAAATATGGTATGCAACAACACACAATGACAAACATCAACTAGTAATCAACACCTTTCATGCTACTGTCTGTTTGTGAATTCAGCTTTCAGCAGGGCTGTTCCTGCTCTTGCTGGGACTTTCCCTTTCCTTGAATGTGGGATCCCCCTGAGAGCCCACACTGTGGACCATGTAACTAGCATGTTTTGGAGTCCGACGTGTCCAGTGGACTAAAATGAAACGAGAGAAACTGCCAGGGACCATGTAATTAGCATATTTTAGAGTTGGACGATTCCAGTGGACTAAAATGAAATGAGAGAAACTGCCGGGGACCATGTAATTAGCATATTTTAGAGTTGGACGTGTCCAGTGGACTAAAATGAAATGAGAGAAACTGCCAGGGACCATGTAATTATCATATTTTAGAGTTGGACGTGTCCAGTGGACTAAAATGAAATGAGAGAAACTGCCGTGGACCATGTAATTAGCATATTTTAGAGTCGGACGTGTCCAGTAGACTAAAATGAAACGAGAGAAACTGCCAGGGAACATGTAAATAGCATATTTTAGAGTTGGAAGTGTCCAGTATACTAAATTGAAACGAGAGAAACTGCTGTGGACCATGTAATATGCATATTTTAGAGTCGGACGTGTCCAGTGGACTAAAATGAAATGAGAGAAACTGCCAGGGACCAGGTAATTAGCATATTTTAGAGTTGGAAGTGTCCAGTGAACTAAAATGAAATGAGAGAAACTGCCAGGGACCATGTAATTAGCATATTTTAGAGTCGGACGTGTCCAGTGGACTAAAATGAAACGAGAGAAACTGCCAGGGACCATGTAATTAGCATATTTTAGAGTCTGACCGTGTCCATTTGACTAAATGAAATGAGAGAACTGACTGCCGTGGACCATGTAATTATCATATTTTAGAGTTGGAAGTGTCCAGTGACTAAAAATGACACGAGAGAAACGGCCAGGGACTCATGTAATTCGCTATTTTAGAGTCGGAGGTGTCCAGGGGGACTCAATAAAACAAGAGAAACTGCCGGGGACCATGTAATTTGCATATTTTAGAGTCGGTTGTGTCCAGTGGACTAAAATAAAACGAGAGAAACTGCCAGGGACCATGTTATTAGCATATTGCAGAATCGGACGTGTCCAGTGGACTAAAATGAAACGAGAGAAACTGCTAGGGACAATATAATTAGCATATTTTAGAGTCGGACGTGTCCAGTGGACTAAAATAAAACGAGAGAAACTGCCAGGGACCATGTAATTAGCATATTTTAGAGTCGGACGTGTCCAGTGGACTAAAATAAAACGAGAGAAACTGCTGTGGACCATGTAACTAGAATATTTTGAATTCCGACATGTCCAGTGGATTAAAATGAAACGAGAAAAACTGCCAGGGACCATATAATTAGCTTATTTCTTGGTCTAACGTGTCCAGTGGACAAAAATGAAATGAGAGAAACTGTCGGGGACCATGTAATTAGCATATTTTAGAGTCGGACGTGTCCAGTGGACTATAATGAAACGAGAGAAACTGTCGGGGACCATGTAATTAGCATATTTAAGAGTCGGACTTGTCCAGTGGACTAAAATGAAACGAGAGAAACTGCTGGGGACCATGTAATTAGCATATTTTAGAGTCGGACTTGTCCAGTGGACTAAAATGAAACGAGAGAAACTGCCGGGGACCATGTAATTAGCATATTTTAGAGTCGGACTTGTCCAGTGGACTAAAATGAAATGAGAGAAATTGCTGGAAACCATGTAATTAGCATATTTTAGAGTCGGACGTGTCCAGTGGACTAAAATGAAATGAGAGAAACTGCCAGGGACCATGTAATTAGCATATTCTAGAGTCGGACGTGTCCAGTGGACTAAAATGAAACGAGAGAAACTGCCAGGGACCATGTAATTAGCATATTTTAGAGTCGGACGTGTCCAGTGGACTAAAATGAAATGGGAGAAACTGCCAGGGACCATGTAATTAGCATATTTTAAAGTCGGACTTGTCCAGTGGACTAAAATGAAACGAGAGAAACTGCCAGGGACCATGTAATTAGCATATTTTAGAGTCGGACGTGTCCAGTGGACTAAAATGAAATGAGAGAAACTGCCAGGGACTATGTTATTAGCATATTGAAGAATCGGACGTGTCCGTTGGACTAAAATGAAATGGGAGAAACTGCCAGGGACCATGTAATTAGCATATTTTAAAGTCGGACTTGTCCAGTGGACTAAAATGAAACGAGAGAAACTGCCAGGGACCATGTAATTAGCATATTTTAGAGTCGGACGTGTCCAGTGGACTAAAATGAAATGAGAGAAACTGCCAGGGACTATGTTATTAGCATATTGAAGAATCGGACGTGTCCGGTGGACTAAAATGAAACGAGAGAAACTGCCGGGGACCATGTAATTAGCATATTTTAGAGTCGGACGTGTCCAGTGGACTAAAATGAAACAAGAGAAACTGCCAGGGACCATGTAATTAGCATATTTTAGAGTCGGACTTGTCCAGTGGACTAAAATGAAACGAAAGAAACTGCTGGGGACCATGTAAATAGCATATTTTAGAGTCGGACGTTTCCAGTGGACTAAAATGATATGAGAGAAACTGCCAGGGACTATGTTATTAGCATATTTAAAAATCGGACGTGTCCGGTTGACTAAAATGAAACAAGAGAAACTGCCAGGGACCATGTAATTAGCATATTTTAGAGTCGGACGTGTCCAGTGGACTGAAATGAAACGAGAGAAACAGCCAGGGACCATGTTATTAGCATATTGAAGAATCGGACGTGTCCAGTGGACTAAAATGAAAAGAGAGAAACTGCCGGGGACCATGTTGTTAGCATATTTTAGAGTCGGACGTGTCCGGTGGACTAAAATGAAACGAGAGAAACTGCCGGGGACCATGTAATTAGCATATTTTAGAGTTGGAAGTGTCCAGTGGACTAAAATGAAATGAGAGAAACAGCCAGGGACCATGTTATTAGCATATTGAAGAATCGGACGTGTCCAGTGGACTAAAATGAAAAGAGAGAAACTGCCGGGGACCATGTAGTTAGCATATTTTAGAGTTGGAAGTGTCCAGTGGACTAAAATAAAACGAGAGAAACTGCCAGGAACCATGTAATTAGCATATTTTAGAGTCGGACGTGTCCAGTGGACTAAAATGAAATGAGAAAAACTGCCAGGGACCATGTAATTAGCATATTTTAGAGTCGGACGTGTCCAGTGGACTAAAAGGAAACGAGAGAAACTGCCAGGGACCATGTAATTAGCATATTTTAGGGTTGGATGTGTCCAGTGGACAAAAATGAAATGAGAGAAACTGCCAGGGACCATGTAATTAGCATATTTTAGAGTCGGACGTGTCCAGTGGACTAAAATGAAACGAGAGAAACTGCCAGGGACCATGTAATTAGCATATTTTAGGGTTGGATGTGTCCAGTGGAAAAAAATGAAATGAGAAAAACCGCAAGGGACCATGTAATTAGCATATTTTAGAGTCGGACGTGTCCAGTGGACTAAAATGAAACGAGAGAAACTGCCAGGGACCATGTAATTAGCATATTATAGAGTCGGACGTGTCCGGTGGACTAAAATGAAACGAGAGAAACTGCCAGGGACATGTAATTAGCTATTTAGAAGTTAGAATTGTCCAGTGGACTAAATGAAACGATAGAAACTGCCAGGGACCATTTAATTTACTATGTTAGAGTTGGAAAGTGTCCCAGTTGACCTAAAATAAAACGAGAGAAACCTGCCAGGGACCATGTAATTAGCATATTTTAGAGTCGGACGGTCCACTGGACTAAAATGAAATGAGAGAACTGTCGGGGACCTGTAATTAGCATATTTTAGAGTCGGACGTGTCAGTGGACTAAAATGAAATGCTAGAACTGTCGGGGACCATTGTACTTTGCCAGATTTTAGAGTCGGACGTGTCCAGTGGACTAAAATGAAATGAGAGAAACTGTCGGGGACCATGTAATTAGCATATTTTAGAGTCGGACGTGTCCAGTGGACTAAAATGAAATGAGAGAAACTGCTGGGGACCATGTAATTAGCATATTTTAGAGTCGGACGTGTCCAGTGGACTAAAATGAAATGAGAGAAACTGTCGGGGACCATGTAATTAGCATATTTAAGAGTCGGTCTAGTCCAGTGGACTAAAATGAAACGAGAGAAACTGTCGGGGACCATGTAATTAGCATATTTAAGAGTCGGACTTGTCCAGTGGACTAAAATGAAACGAGAGAAACTTCTGGGGACCATGTAATTAGCATATTTTAGAGTCGGACGTGTCCAGTGGACTAAAATGAAATGAGAGAAACTGCCAGGGACTATGTTATTAGCATATTGAAGAATCGTACGTGTCCAGTTGACTAAAATGAAATGAGAGAAACTGCCAGTGACCATGTTATTAGCATATTGAAGAATCGGACGTGTCCAGTGGACTAAAATGAAACGAGAGAAACTGCCAGTGACCATGTTATTAGCATATTGAAGAATCGGATGTGTCCAGTGGACTAAATTGAAATGAGAGAAACTGTCGGGGACCATGTGATTAGCATATTTTAGAGTCGGACGTGTCCAGTGGACTAAAATGAAATGAGAGAAACTGTCGGGGACCATGTAATTAGCATATTTTAGAGTCGGACCTGTCCAGTGGACTAAAATGAAACGAGAGAAACTGCTGGGGACCATGTAATTAGCATATTTTAGAGTCGGACGTGTCCAGTGGACTAAAATGAAACGAGAGAAACTGCTGGGGACCATGTAATTAGCATATTTTAGAGTCGGACGTGTCCAGTGGACTAAAATGAAATGAGAGAAACTGTCGGGGACCATGTAATTAGCATATTTATGAGTCGGACTTGTCCAGTGGACTAAAATGAAACGAGAGAAACTTCTGGGGACCATGTAATTAGCATATTTTAGAGTCGGACGTGTCCAGTGGACTAAAATGAAATGAGAGAAACTGCCAGGGACTATGTTATTAGCATATTGAAGAATCGGACGTGTCCGGTGGACTAAAATGAAACGAGAGAAACTGCCGGGGACCATGTAATTAGCATATTTTAGAGTCGGACGTGTCCAGTGGACTAAAATGAAACAAGAGAAACTGCCAGGGACCATGTAATTAGCATATTTTAGAGTCGGACTTGTCCAGTGGACTAAAATGAAACGAAAGAAACTGCTGGGGACCATGTAAATAGCATATTTTAGAGTCGGACGTTTCCAGTGGACTAAAATGATATGAGAGAAACTGCCAGGGACTATGTTATTAGCATATTTAAAAATCGGACGTGTCCGGTTGACTAAAATGAAACAAGAGAAACTGCCAGGGACCATGTAATTAGCATATTTTAGAGTCGGACGTGTCCAGTGGACTGAAATGAAACGAGAGAAACAGCCAGGGACCATGTTATTAGCATATTGAAGAATCGGACGTGTCCAGTGGACTAAAATGAAAAGAGAGAAACTGCCGGGGACCATGTTGTTAGCATATTTTAGAGTCGGACGTGTCCGGTGGACTAAAATGAAACGAGAGAAACTGCCGGGGACCATGTAATTAGCATATTTTAGAGTTGGAAGTGTCCAGTGGACTAAAATGAAATGAGAGAAACAGCCAGGGACCATGTTATTAGCATATTGAAGAATCGGACGTGTCCAGTGGACTAAAATGAAAAGAGAGAAACTGCCGGGGACCATGTAGTTAGCATATTTTAGAGTTGGAAGTGTCCAGTGGACTAAAATAAAACGAGAGAAACTGCCAGGAACCATGTAATTAGCATATTTTAGAGTCGGACGTGTCCAGTGGACTAAAATGAAATGAGAAAAACTGCCAGGGACCATGTAATTAGCATATTTTAGAGTCGGACGTGTCCAGTGGACTAAAAGGAAACGAGAGAAACTGCCAGGGACCATGTAATTAGCATATTTTAGGGTTGGATGTGTCCAGTGGACAAAAATGAAATGAGAGAAACTGCCAGGGACCATGTAATTAGCATATTTTAGAGTCGGACGTGTCCAGTGGACTAAAATGAAACGAGAGAAACTGCCAGGGACCATGTAATTAGCATATTTTAGGGTTGGATGTGTCCAGTGGAAAAAAATGAAATGAGAAAAACCGCAAGGGACCATGTAATTAGCATATTTTAGAGTCGGACGTGTCCAGTGGACTAAAATGAAACGAGAGAAACTGCCAGGGACCATGTAATTAGCATATTATAGAGTCGGACGTGTCCGGTGGACTAAAATGAAACGAGAGAAACTGCCAGGGACCATGTAATTAGCATATTTTAGAGTTGGAAGTGTCCAGTGGACTAAAATAAAACGAGAGAAACTGCCAGGGACCATGTAATTAGCATATTTTAGAGTCGGACGTGTCCACTGGACTAAAATGAAATGAGAGAAACTGTCGGGGACCATGTATTCGCATATTTAGAGTCGGACGTGTCACTGGGACTAAATGAAATGGAGAAACTGGCGGGGACCATGTAATTACCATTTTTAGAGTCGACGGTGTCCAGTGGACTAAAAGAAATGAGAGAAACGTCGGGGACCATGTTAATTTTGTTATTTGCATATTTTAGAGTCGGACGTGTCCAGTGGACTAAAATGAAATGAGAGAAACTGTCGGGGACCATGTAATTAGCATATTTTAGAGTCGGACGTGTCCAGTGGACTAAAATGAAATGAGAGAAACTGCTGGGGACCATGTAATTAGCATATTTTAGAGTCGGACGTGTCCAGTGGACTAAAATGAAATGAGAGAAACTGTCGGGGACCATGTAATTAGCATATTTAAGAGTCGGTCTAGTCCAGTGGACTAAAATGAAACGAGAGAAACTGTCGGGGACCATGTAATTAGCATATTTAAGAGTCGGACTTGTCCAGTGGACTAAAATGAAACGAGAGAAACTTCTGGGGACCATGTAATTAGCATATTTTAGAGTCGGACGTGTCCAGTGGACTAAAATGAAATGAGAGAAACTGCCAGGGACTATGTTATTAGCATATTGAAGAATCGTACGTGTCCAGTTGACTAAAATGAAATGAGAGAAACTGCCAGTGACCATGTTATTAGCATATTGAAGAATCGGACGTGTCCAGTGGACTAAAATGAAACGAGAGAAACTGCCAGTGACCATGTTATTAGCATATTGAAGAATCGGATGTGTCCAGTGGACTAAATTGAAATGAGAGAAACTGTCGGGGACCATGTGATTAGCATATTTTAGAGTCGGACGTGTCCAGTGGACTAAAATGAAATGAGAGAAACTGTCGGGGACCATGTAATTAGCATATTTTAGAGTCGGACCTGTCCAGTGGACTAAAATGAAACGAGAGAAACTGCTGGGGACCATGTAATTAGCATATTTTAGAGTCGGACGTGTCCAGTGGACTAAAATGAAACGAGAGAAACTGCTGGGGACCATGTAATTAGCATATTTTAGAGTCGGACGTGTCCAGTGGACTAAAATGAAATGAGAGAAACTGTCGGGGACCATGTAATTAGCATATTTATGAGTCGGACTTGTCCAGTGGACTAAAATGAAACGAGAGAAACTTCTGGGGACCATGTAATTAGCATATTTTAGAGTCGGACGTGTCCAGTGGACTAAAATGAAATGAGAGAAACTGCCAGGGACTATGTTATTAGCATATTGAAGAATCGGACGTGTCCGGTGGACTAAAATGAAACGAGAGAAACTGCCGGGGACCATGTAATTAGCATATTTTAGAGTCGGACGTGTCCAGTGGACTAAAATGAAACAAGAGAAACTGCCAGGGACCATGTAATTAGCATATTTTAGAGTCGGACTTGTCCAGTGGACTAAAATGAAACGAAAGAAACTGCTGGGGACCATGTAAATAGCATATTTTAGAGTCGGACGTTTCCAGTGGACTAAAATGATATGAGAGAAACTGCCAGGGACTATGTTATTAGCATATTTAAAAATCGGACGTGTCCGGTTGACTAAAATGAAACAAGAGAAACTGCCAGGGACCATGTAATTAGCATATTTTAGAGTCGGACGTGTCCAGTGGACTGAAATGAAACGAGAGAAACAGCCAGGGACCATGTTATTAGCATATTGAAGAATCGGACGTGTCCAGTGGACTAAAATGAAAAGAGAGAAACTGCCGGGGACCATGTTGTTAGCATATTTTAGAGTCGGACGTGTCCGGTGGACTAAAATGAAACGAGAGAAACTGCCGGGGACCATGTAATTAGCATATTTTAGAGTTGGAAGTGTCCAGTGGACTAAAATGAAATGAGAGAAACTGCCAGGGACCATGTTATTAGCATATTGAAGAATCGGACGTGTCCAGTGGACTAAAATGAAAAGAGAGAAACTGCCGGGGACCCTGTAGTTAGCATATTGAAGAATCGGACGTGTCCAGTGGACTAAAATGAAACGAGAGAAACTGCCAGGAACCA
>WLWD01005270.1_pt1 | contig 11757 bp, 10 predicted proteins | sample 6712731 | NCBI WGS metagenome assembly WLWD01 (sample SAMN12718690, study PRJNA576275) | sponge metagenome | isolation source: marine sponge | host: Mycale hentscheli | place: New Zealand: South Island, Marlborough, Capsize Point | collected 2014-11-01
AAGAATAGGCTTTTCTAAAGTACGGTAAGAATCACTGGAATAATAGTGAGTAATTTACCAACCTGAAAACTTTCCCTATTGTTCACGCGGGATTCCCACACTTCCCACGCTTTATGTATTGCTAATTTCCGTATACGCCGAGAAGAAATAAAAGGTTTAAAAAAAAAAAAAAAAAAGACTTTTCTTTCAATGGCGCGCTTGATGTGGTACAAACTTTTTAATATTTGAAATTCTTCAAAATGATAGAACAATAACTGTACTAAGTGAAAAATTCAGGAAATTTGACCACAGTCAGTGTTTTTACTGTTTTCTAGCTTTGACACTTTTGCCAAAATTCCTGGTTTTTGCAGAGCCTGTCACATACGTGTGTATGTATGTGTGTGTGTATGTATGGTATGTATGTGTGTATGTATGTATGTGTGTATGTATGTATGTGTGTATGTATGTATGTGTGTATGTATGTATGTGTGTATGTATGTAAGCCTTACAACCATACCTTGCTGATGCTGTCCACGAGATTTGGTAAGGGTTGTCTGAGTGGAAATTTGGCCACATCCCATTGGAATCTGGTGATGTAATTCTCCATAGTTGACTACACGTATACACACAATAACAACAACAACAACAATAACAACAATAATAATGACTACCTGTTCCAGTACACTATATAACTTAAAAATGATAACCTCGTACTATAACATAAAACGTATATACCTATAACTGATTAATTATCTGCCTTTTATTTTTTAAACTGTGTGTCAGTTGACCAATGGTATTCCATGTGAAGAGAAGGAAAAAACAACAAAAAACTTGACAAGTCATGAATGTATATAGTAAATAGTGTGCGTATGTATAATCAAGCGTAGTTATGCAAAACTTCATCCTTCATTAATTAAGGAATAAGAGTGAATGGGTCTAATTGCTCCTGTACTTTTAGAGCAACCCTAACATTAGTTTGTATAACATGTACTAACAATGTACCTTTGGATGATGACCTTGTACCAAACTCTTCCTGTACCTACATGATTTGAACTGAATGACCCTGTACCTCATGACATTGAACTAAATGTGTACAAAGCACTTCCTATCACTAAATGACATTTAAACTAAATGACCCTGTACCTAAATTAAACAACTCTGCACCTCAAACTAAACCAACCCTGTACCCTCCACAAATGACCCTATGGCTATAACTATAAATCATGTACATACATATACACTAAGATACCCCTAGAATTTAGCTGCACTTTGACCTTATGGACACTTTTCAAGTAGATTTTAAAACTGTCCATACCCAGGCTGTTCAGCTCACACTACCTTGTTAAATCCAATGAGAAGGTTTTCATGAAGTTTGGCTTTGTCCTCTGGTTCTAAAATGTCTGCCATATACTGAGCCATCTTTCTCACCACTCTGTAGAAAAATATAGCTTTATATGACTACACTGCACACAAGAACAAATTTCATGAAAAAAAATCTAGTTAGAGAATTTTTAAAACATCTATGTAGGCATCCAGAGACAGATTCTTCAAATAACTGCATTTAATAATTAAAAATAATCATGACAGTAAGTTTCCAAAGTGCAGTGCATCCAGTAGTATTGTAAGTACACACATTTGACACTATAAACAATCTAATCACATCCGAAACAGAAGTATTATTCCAGAAATTTGGAATACGTTTCCCTCCTCAAGTTGTGCAGGAATTTATACAGGATTGTTGCCAATAGGGTTTAATAATTATGTTAATTAATATTTATTCAGACACACACCAAATACCGCGGGCATCAAGAAATTAATTGCTTTCATGATTACGATATGATGACGATAGGGGCGTTACTCACAAAAGCTAGCACCTATGCGGAGCTGATAGTTTTGCATTTTCTCAAAAATCAGCCCAGTAGCACAATAAAAGGTGTTAAATAGTCGTTCTGAGTCAATGGTTAATTGTCAGTAATCCCGAAAACCAGAGCTGACAGACAGGATGACTACTATAACCCTCTCACGCATGTGCGCTGAGGGTTTATGAAAACATTCCTTTGGCTACAATTATAATTAGTAACTGGACGTTGAAAATTTCAAATCTCCCTTTAGTCCGCCCTTTCCTACTTTCCTCTGCTCTGTATGAAACCTCCAGCAGTGGGTAACATACAACTACAATAGAAACAGTGAAACAAGTGCAGAGGAACAGAGGGACCCAGTGTGTGTGTGTGTGTGTGTGTGTGTGTGTGTGTGTGCATGTGAATGATGCATTGTCTATGTCCACAGTTATCAGGTTTTTACAATCTCAATGCAGCCAGGAAGATTGACTACATATTGCCACTTGCTGTAAGGTGGGCCCACAAACTGAAAAAAAAAAACCAGTACTGCGTATTATATGGCACACTATAGTGTTAGTCTCTCCGCCCCCTTCCCTCCCACTCACTTCTCCGCCTCCTTCCCTCCCACTTACTTCTCTGCCCCCTTTACTCCAACTCACTCCACTTATTTACCAGGAACTAACTACCTACAGACCGCCAGACAATATCGCCACTACACACTGATCTCCTTCAGTAACAATAGAAGGACCCTCTTTCTGCATCTCTGTCATGCTCTGTGTCAGCACTTGCCCTTCACTGACAGCTCTCAATAGGCCAAACAAAACATGGCAGCATTCAGAGAACCAGCTGTCTACAACAGCACACACGTGACACTTACCCTTCAACAAAAGGGTCCAACTTCTGGAGCTGATCGGACAGGGATACCAGGACATCCAGTGTGCCAACCTGCAGCCACAGGGAAAGGCAGCAACAATACATTTTAAGTCATATTGCAGCTGCTATTGTTTCCATTGCTATTCTCAGTATTTTTATCTACTACTACTACTACTGACACTACAGGTCACTAAAACGTTACAAGTAACACTTCATTCTTTTAGTGAATTTGAGAAAAATTCAGGTTCTGCAGTTGCATGCAGTATTCTTAAACAAAAATAAATTCTTAAACAAAATAGACATGCATGTGTTTGCTGTTCTGAACTACTCATCACTTGTTGGAGCTTTAATATGTTCAAGGCTGAATGCATCCCAGCTTGTGTGCCAATAAGTCATTATAGCAAAGCCATTCCATCCCAAAGTTGTGAGATCAAATCAGATCTACCTTTGACTGCCATATGCAAGCACATAATAAGTGTGTGTCACAGTACTACTTAGAGAAGCACAATAAATTCACAGCAACAAACTAACTCGCTGGTTCACGACTATTAGTTCCACAAACCTTGATTTCAGAAGGGATGGGGAATTTGTGATTGACCGAATTAGAGCTCGTCTTTTCGTTGATGTAGTTCCAAGTGTCCTGTGGGCTGGGATCGCCCGGGGCTGATACCAGCCAGTACTCCGCCATAGTGTAGTGATTAGAGCTCTAATACAGACTGTCAGTCGAGCATAAACTAAAAGTCAATGGTCGCTTTTTAACCCAGTGCAAAGGTCATCATGTGACCCGGATAAAGCACACCCCTAACCTTTAATTTCTAAGGTAAAGTACGGCCATACGAAAATACTCTAGGCTCACCCCTATTTTTCGTGAAGGTTGTGCAATCATAACATTATTGATATTTTGACTTCAACTTTGAAAAAAATCATAAGAATGATCACATATAACACAAATACAATGAAGAAGTTCATTCCTCCTGCAAAACAAAAATATACATTACCATTAACTACTATCAACAGTAATACACCTATTAACCTACAGGAATTGTGACAGTCCCCTCATTGACCTCATCTATCTTATCATGAGGATGACTTCCATCAACAGTGCAGCCAACTGATTGCGCTGTACCTAAAATCTCCTTCACTGTACCAGCCAAGTTGCGTGCCATGGAACGTGGACGCATCACACGAGCTATGTCAATAATTTGGTCCAAAGTGATGTTTCCATTATGCTTGACTAGTACACGGACAAAAAAATAATACTCAATTTAAACAGTTCAGATTCTTACTTACTGTTTTTCTGCTTCTTTCTATCTCTTGGTGGCTCCTTAAGGGCTTTGATGATTAATGAAGCAGCACTTGGAACTACTTCAATCTGAGCCTGTCTGTTCTGAATAGTCAGCTTGACGGTCACTTTCAAACCTTTCCAATCCTTGGTTGCCTTGGCAATATCATCTCCAACTTTTTTTGGTGACTATAAGCAAAAATTGCTGACACAGTTCTAAAACTTGACTTTTCACAACCTACCAAGCCAAGAGGTCCAATTTTAGGAGCAAGAGATGAAGTAGCTCCTACTTCCCCACCCACAGCCCTCAAACAAACTGTACAAAACCGAAGAAAATTGAAATTGGTGTCTTTTTTACGACTGCAAACATATACTCGTTCTTACCAACAGATATAGCATTGGGATCAAATTTGGGAGGCATGATAAAAAGCACTGGCTAAAAAGGAGTACCTAAAGAAGAGAAAAAGTGTGGATGAGCCTGCGTAAGGCCCTACCAAACACTCATAAAGTGTGTTGCACTTTCCTCCCCTAAGGTAACTAAGTGGTATAACTCACCGACTAGCTCAAGCAAGACAGACTATGAAGGAAGAAAAAGGAACGAATCGCGGAACACGTGCATGCATATGTAACGCGGTAAGTCCACTCTCGCGCATGTTACTGACTTAGCTTAGACGACTGTGTTCTTGAATTAAAGCACACTCGTAAATAAATTCGTCATCCAGGAAATGACTTGACGTGTCCTTCCCATAATCTTTAGCCGGTGGTGCGTCTAATTTACTAGTACTATTGTCATATTGAGTTTCATCATAATCTTCATAATTGTCTGATGAAAATTGAACATGGGATTAGAAATTACCAGAAACAGCTGGTTACGTTTTCTGATGTTTCTGCTTTCTATGTCTGCTTCTCTAACTGAGGTAATTCCATTTTACACTTCAGGTAGTAGTGAGCTGTACAACTGCTTTAGCAACTTTCATTATTGCTGTAAAACAATTAGCTTACTGCTGCTTGGTTCTATGGCCTTTAGCATACTATTGGCATCCAAACTAGGTTTGTAGACAACCTGTATTAACAGGTAGAGGTTAGAATTAACTTGCTTAATGTGGTCAACTAGGCAAATTCTGTTGGTAGTTGGTCCAAGGGTTTTTTGATAGTGACCCAGTAAGGAAAGACAAAGTTACTGTGCAGGTAATCACACTGGGTAAGGGGTCAACAGTATATATTGGATTTCAAGTAGTGTAGCTAACCACAATAGAGAAAGCGCATACCAGCAATTTAATGACCATCAAAGGCACTTAACATACCAGCAGCTTTTATCTCCAAGATGTTGGCAGATTTAATTATGTCGTATTGTAGCAAAAGTTTGCTTTTAGTTTTAAAGTGTACGTGCATTTTGCAGCATCACCTGATGGCCAGTGAACAGCCTTTCCTGTTGCTGTCTACACTCAATGGTACCTTACTGGCAGTGGACAAGAACACAGGCCAGGAGTTGTGGACATTAGATGAAGGTAGGTACATTCCTTCTCCTCAACATGGTCACCTCTGAAGGCCTCAGCAGTGTTTGGACTTTTATCATAGTTGTTTTGAAAACTGAACTCTTAATTGAAAGAAAAAAGAAAGAAAGAAGATAGCAACAACAACAACAACAACAACAACAAAAAAAAAGAGGCACTTCGTGTTTATGTAATACTTATCTGAGTTCTGATTTAATGTTGGTACAGTATGTGATCAATCGTCAATAATATACATTTCATGTTAGGCCGTGGGAAAAGTTTTTACAATTGTTGTAGTAGGTGGTCAATCATATGTATAAATGTATTTTGAACAGTCATTTATTAAACTTACATTTATAGAGCCTATTCTTCAAATGCAGTCTGGATCTCTCTATGAGTGAGTTACACACTGTGTAGTTGTGGATCTGTTTCATAGGACTTGATTTTGTTAGTGTATTTGACTTGTATGTACAGTAGGGGAGCATGGAATAAGTCTTCTCCTTTTGATGTCAGCATAATAGCATTAGTTCTAAACTTACCAAACTGCTTTTATTTACTAGGACTTCAAGTAAAAAGGTATAGAATCTCTTTTCTGTGTAGTTCATTGGGGCCTGAGGTACTCTCTCATTACTGAGCAAATGTCCATGAATCTAAAAATAGGTGTTTTATTTCTAACCATTTGCTGTTGGAAGTCAATTCAACCCCTCACTTAATTCCGTTTGTCCAGTGGTGTTGTATTGATTAGGTCTGAATTAACAGTTTCTATCTTTGCCTACATTGGACTGATGTTTTCTGTCAAAATATGCTGAAATTATTGGAGTATATTATTAGAGTATATATTATATATTAGAGTTTATTCAACCCTAGATATCTTGCAATGCTATTTTTAGGTACGTGACCTGACCTCAATCACGGGCTGCTGTATTGAGCGAGCTCATTACCCCTGTAGTTATAGCAAATGACCAAGCTCATCACTTAGGTTTTTACAGCTACCTCCCTCTGGTGTAGCCTACCTCCCTCTGGTGTAGCCTACCCTACCCAACCTGGGTTTGGGGAACCCCTACAGCCACCTTCAATTTCGCCATATCACACTCTGACTCGTGTAATAAGTACTATATATATTATACTTGAGTGTTCAATTAGTACCACAACTTGGGCTAGAGCTGAGGGCTAACAACAACAGCAAACATCGGAAAGAACTGAAGTGTATATCTAAGAGCTAGAGGGTCTACTGTATGAACTGCCAGCATCACTAGCCACCATTAGCCTAGACTTCAGTGAAGTACACACATGCTCATTTTAGTCACTTATAATGAAATAGAGCGAGACAATTCAAAGCATTCGAGTGGCCATCCAGCTGTTGAAAGATAAAAAGATAGACCTAGTGTGACGTGTTAATGTACCTTTCATTATGGAGTTAAGTTAGTCCATTTAATTTAATAAAAGCATTCTCGAAACAAACTACAAACAAGCTTGGACCTTGGTAAGTAGGAGCAATTAGAATTTTGGGTCATATCCCAGCAGGAAGGCATCACACAGAGTGCCAATACTTACAGTTATCCGAACCCCGTTTATCCGAACTCTCGCTAATCCGAACACCATTTTTTGGGAATTATAATGATATTCACTGGAATTTTGCTGTGCATTAAATAGTAAGAGATTAAGACCCCATTCAAAATGACTTATTTCGAATATCCGAACAACCCTCGGTCCTGAGGTGTTCGGATAATTGAGGGTCTACTGTACAGGTACTTGGTGATGTACACGAGAAGCTCAGGTGGCTAACACTCTTCCTCCATGTGCCATTATTAATAAATCTATTTGGGGTGTTTTGTTTTGTTGTGTTTTTTTTGTCTGCAAATCTCTATAAGAATATGAGGGTCTTCCTGTTATTGGCAAGTCTCAACAATTTTTTGGAAACAATGAACATTTTCAATGCTTCGGAAAAAGAAATAAAATTAACTAATTTTGTGTGTGTGTGTGTGCGCGTGTGTGTTCATGCATGTGTGTTTCACAGCCTCAATTTCTTCCCCAATCCTAAAGATGGTACAGTGTATGCCCTGGGCAAGAATGATCACCTGGAGGTGAGTAAACACTGCACATGTGCAAGTTTACTTAAGTATGTATGCATGCGCAACACATGGAGTATTTTTTACATACGTATTATCTATTTAAACTTTATGAAATGTGTCTGTCAGGTATAATGATGTACTCAACTGAGTCTACTGGTGTATATAGGATGGATAAACTATGCACAGAATGAATAATAGTGTACTGTGAAGTAAATACCACAGTGGTCTATTTGTTTTTATTGCAGAGACTGCCATTGACTATTCCTAGACTAGTGGAGGCCTCTCCTATTCAGAGTTCTGATGGACTTCTCTATGCAGGTATGTAATGTATACACAGGTACTGTGCTAGAGGATTGATGCACGTAATGTCAGGTCTATTTGACCTTCTGCTGAACTGGCAGAGTATCCTGTTCAAACACTGATTTGTGGACATTTTTTTCCTTATCAATACTTCATGAGATAAAAGGCTCACTTTTTTGTAGACATATTTCCAGTTTTGGTCCGTAGGTCAGACATTAGTCCAGAGACAGGGAATTATAGAGAAGTAGTGCAATCAGTATTGGATGTGATAAGACCAGCAGTAGGAAAAGTCTACTTTTTCCCCCCTGTGATTAATTACAGTGGAGAGAAAGTGTGACTGAATGACTCAAGATTCTGGTACGTTCATTAACCCTTAGTGCGCATGTGCGAGAGGGTTATAGTAGTGCGTTTGTCTGTCTGTTTGTCAGTATTCGATTTCATGAATGGCTGAGAACTAACCTTTAAAACAAGTATGACCTGACACAGTAGGAGAATTTAAGTCCCTTAAATTGACCACTTTTTCAAATTTCGAGCTAGTTTCTGAGTAAATGCAGAGAAACTTCAGTTCCAAACAAGCACAAGCTAGATGCAATGACCCTTACCTTTCGTGTACATTGGTTTACGTCATACAGTAGTCATGAGATCACTTATACTTCGCTTATTTTCTCTTAACCGCGTGTGTCTTCGGTAGTTAGAAGTTGAAGTAATCCGATCAAATGTAATATAGCACTGAGGGTTAGTACCCTTGGAGCTCTAGTTGTAGAAATGATCCAGTGTGGCTCTCACTTGTGTTTTCCTCAAAGTTTCCTTGCCTCATTTAGTATGTGTCTAGCTGTGAGTTGGAAAAGGAAATTAGTTCACATTTGAACCTTTAGTTTATGTTTCTTCAATACTAGAGCTGTATCTTCTATGCCACTAACTGTCTTTCAGATTTGCTATTGCTAAAGACAGAATATGTACCAAACCTTCTCTTGCATGTGTGTTGAGGGCTAACAAATCCATTTCAAAGACGGCATTTTCTCCAGCTTGGAAATTGTAATACATCTATTTTTTTAACTTCATTTTCGAGAAGAAGCTTTTCAGTCTCATGTCGTACAGCATTACAGGGTAATACCATTAATGATGGGGAGCAAAGGTTAAATTTAATGGACGGCTTTTGCTCCAGTTTGGATTTTATGTAGTTGTGAGAGGTTACCTAGAATATGTAGAATGCATTCATTTGTAGTACTTCACTTAAACTTGCGTTTAATTTGGTTTGTGGTTGTTAGTTTCTGGGATTGCATGTAGAACAATACCACAAGTGAATATTTTAAGACCACACCTTCTTTTATATGGTACATGTGTTTGTGTATGTGTATAGGTCGTAAGTTGGACTCCTGGCTGGCAGTAGATATGGTAACAGGTGATAAGCTACGTTCCTTCACTAGTGATGGGATGTCTGAGAAATGTCCTGTGTCTCCATCTAAAGGATCCATCCTCCATCTAGCACGCACAGGTTAGTCAACACTCGCACTCAGTGAGCGTAAAGCTGATTTACATAAACAGATTCATATTCAACTGTGATAAGCCACAGTAACTCTTGACCATTACACAGCCATGTACTTATGTGCATGCTTGTAATAGATGGTCAGTATGCTACTTTAAAGAGTCTGACCGTTTTGAAACTTTATTTCTTGTGAGCGTTATTTAGGCAACATTAAGAAATGAGTGTAAAAGATTCCTGAATGTGCTTACTTAAGTGATACCTGCACATTCTTATTACAGTCCATTCAGTCCATCGACAACTCAAACGAATATGCTACAGTTTGACTATCTGGTAAAGGGTTATCAATGTCATAGCAACCATTACTGGTGCTGATTTTAATCTAAAAAGAAGCTACTGCATTTTTTTGCTGTTACATACCTTTCACTAAGTTAAGCCTTATGCTAACATACATTTAATGAATGAACGGAGATACAGAAATAGTCATATGCTAAACCCAGGTCCTTCAATTATGTGATTGTCTGTTGGTTGGTAATTCTGCACACTGACTCTCATTGTTGGTTTTGCTCACTTCATAAGCTCGCCAATTATGGTGAGTTCACCAATGGAAGATCAAATATAGATGCATCAATTCTGCCTTGAATGCAGGTGATGCAATTGTTAAATGATCAAGACGGTTATGAATTAACACTGTGATAAATTGTTCACCATTTGTGTGACTCACTCACCATTTGTGCTGAAGCACACCACTAAGTGCATGTACGTGTGTGTGTGCGTGTGTTTAGCTTTCACTCTGGCTATATATGATCAAAAGACCCACGTAAAGAGGTAAAGAATGTTATAGGAATAGCAACATGTGTGTGATGAATGTGTGTATGTGTACAGGTGGAATGTTACATACATGGAGTATTCCTCCAACTCCTACAGAGAACCAGCAGCTACAGGTATACATATATGTATGTGTGTATGTATGTATGTGTGTATGTATGTATGTATGCATGTATGTATGTATATATGTGTGTATGTATGTGTGTATGTATGTATGTATGTGTATGTATGTATGTGTTTGTATGTATGTGTGTATACGTGTATGTATGTGTATATGTATGTATGTATGTGTGTAAGTAAGTTAATGTATGGTACTTCAAGTCAGTCAGTATCAACTTTGCTATAGGACAAAGATCGGCCATGTAATACTTCTGTCTGGATTAAATAAGATTTGCAATCCGCTTTATTGCTTAGCACACGTGTGTGTAGGAGTTACGGTAGTCACTGTGTCATTTTTTTCTTTCTCTCTATCTCTTACTGTACTTGAATTCAAATTTTCTCTTTGTGGAGTAGACTGAAAGATCGTCTTACAATGTCATGTTTTCAAAGGTTCCGTTGTATCAACACGAAACCTTAAAATTACGATTGATAACACCTCTATCAATTTTCCTTCCGCCAAAAAAACATCTGTGGGTATGTGTGTGTGTTTATTTAGATCTGCTGCACTTCTGTTCCAACTCTGATGGTTCAGTCTTATCAGTTGATAGACTTACTGGTACGTACATGTATGTATGTATGTGTGTATGTATGTATATATGTATGTGTGTATGTATATATGTATGTGTGTGTGTATGTTGTATTTACATAATGCTACATATCACTAGTAAATCTTCATACTCAGTTAACTTACCAATAAATTAGTCACCGTTTTTTTCTTTCATGAAGCCAGCATGAATTTCCAGTGACCTTTTATCTTCTGTTCCTTTCCCCATGAACTTCAATTACCTTTCACTTCTAGTTAATCCCTTCATTTTGTATACTTTTTTTTTTTCTTGTCCTTTTCCCTCCCTTCAACTTCTCTTTCTTTAAAAGTCTTTTAAACCATATCGGCAATGAGGAAAGATTGGCTGGGACTAAACCCAGAACCACTTGAATACACACCACTTTATTACACTAGAGTAGTACGACAAGCAAAAGACAACCAACAGACAACCAACAGACAACCAACAGACAATCAACAGACAACCAACAGACAACCAACAGACAGCCAACAGACAGCCAACAGACAACCAACAGACAGCCAACAGACAACCAACAGACAACCAACAGACAACCAACAGACAGCCAACAGACAACCAACAGACAACCAACAGACAACCAACAGACAGCCAACAGACAGCCAACAGACAACCAACAGACAACCAACAGACAACCAACAGACAACCAACAGACAGCCAACAGACAGCCAACAGACAACCAACAGACAACCAACAGACAGCCAACAGACAGCCAACAGACAGCCAACAGACAACCAACAGACAGCCAACAGACAACCGACAGACAACCAACAGACAACCAACAGACAGCCAACAGACAGCCAACAGACAGCCAACAGACAGCCAACAGACAGCCAACAGACAGCCGACAGACAGCCAACAGACAACCAACA
>WLWD01005512.1_pt1 | contig 11728 bp, 18 predicted proteins | sample 6712731 | NCBI WGS metagenome assembly WLWD01 (sample SAMN12718690, study PRJNA576275) | sponge metagenome | isolation source: marine sponge | host: Mycale hentscheli | place: New Zealand: South Island, Marlborough, Capsize Point | collected 2014-11-01
TGTTTGTGTGTGTGTGTGTGTGTGTGTGTGTGTGTGTGTGTGTGTGTGTGTGTGTGTGTGTGTGTAGCGTCTAGCAGAGGAAGTGCAGGCTAAGGAATCAGAGAGAGATGCTCTGTCTCCACTCTTCAGTCACCTGACCAGTGATCTTCCCGGTGAGAACTCTGACTGTGTTGGTCTGCAGAGTAAGCTAGACTCCATTGCCAGCAGTTGGGAGGACCTGACGCAGCAGCTGGCTCATCAGCAGACCTGTTTGGAGAATGCCTTGGGATTGGCTAATGTCACTGAAGGAGCCTTGGGGAAACTGAACCCGTGGGTTCCTGACACTCTCAGTTATTTGAAGTCTCTCGGCCCGCCTCCAGCAGAGCCTGAGCTTGTGCAGAAACAGAAAGCTGAACTAGAAGTGAGTCCAGAATTGAGTTTTTGTATGTTTTTTTTTTTTTTTTTAACACTACCGAGACTTCTTTCTATTGAAGTAAATGAATATAAATTAGTACTCACGAATGAGGCGTTATTGTTGTATGTTTGTGGTAGGGTTTGAAGGTCAAGTACAATTCTCTTGCACCCTATCATGCCTCTTGCATGGAGGACGGGCAGTCTTTGGTCAAAGTCTGTGAGGAAGGAGAGCCGAAGAATGAATTGAAGTCTTCCATTGACCAGCATCTCTCTGAGTGGGACGAACTGCAGAAACTATTTGGGGAACTCCACGAGAAACTGACGGCAGCTCTAGCTCAGGTGAGGGGGAGTGGTGGGGTGTGGATTAGATGTGATAGGGTAACTTGTCATCTTTGAATGCCTTTTTTTTTCTTTTCTTTTTTCCTCTTTTAATTATATATATATATTTTTTTTTTCTTTTTCCCCCCCCCGATGTATTTAGACACAAGAGTTTCAGGGAACAGCCGAGGGCCTGGAGCGTTGGATGTCAGGAATGGAGGACTTGCTGCGTCAACAAGATCGCATTGCAGCTAGGAGTCGTCTGGTAGAACCACAGATTAAAGGTTTCCAGGTGAGTTAACCTCTATATGCATTATTGTAGGGGTTGAAGTTCAATAGCTATTCATAATATCCTATTTTGGTCACAGGGTTTAGTAATTTTTATTTTTATTTTTTTGTTGTTGTTGTTTTTTTAAGCTGATACTTGGAGACATTGATACATACTCAAGCAATTTGGATCAGGCCACAGTCCTTGGAGAAGCTCTTATGGCAGAGAGCAACCCTGAGGAGAAAAAGAAAGTGGAGGATCGTCTGGCATCCCTTACCTCTCAGTTCAAGCAGCTGCAAGAGACTAGTCAGCGTAGGATGTCACGCCTAGAACAAGCCCTTCAGGACACGTCCACATACGAGTCTGAGTGTGACAAGTTTGATGCTTGGCTCACTGAGGCAGAAGGACAGCTGAAGAACATGCCACCATTTGCAATGCTCTCACAACCCCTCAAGACACAGAAAGAGGAAATTGAGGTAAATAGGGCCCGATGATTTTTATTTTATTTTTTTTATCATCTCATTTTTAAATTTATTTTATTGTTATAAAGAAATTCCACAAAGAGATCGAGAGTCACAAGGCAGACTTACTGGCCACTACCAAAGCTGAGCAAGACATATTTGCCACTGAGCTGCCTTCTATCGAGCTCTGTGAGGAACACCTTCCTTCTTCAAAATCTTCCAGCACATCTCATCTTTCTAATGGAAGCCCTCCCAAAGACTCCTCCTCCTCGGTCGTCCTGCCTGACTGGTTTGACAGGCCAGGTGCTCCAGAAGCAGTTGAGATACGAATGGATCTGTGCAAGAGGTACGACCAACTGAAGGCAGGCGTGGCTTGGTTGGCCGAAGTTGGAGCTGAACAACTCGGTAAGGTGGGGCCGTATGAGGAGGATTGTAGCAAGTTGAAGGACTGGCTAGACAAGGAGAAGGTTTCTCTGGAACACCTGCCACCGCTGGCTGTTGCCATGCCTGATATAGAGAAACAGCTTAAGGAAGTCCAGGTATTGTACCATGTTTCACTATGGGATAGCTGGCAATAGGGGCTTTTATTCAGTAACATTATTATACAATATGTAGTAAAAAAAATTTGAACGGATATTTTGAGTAGTTATGATAATTTCCTTGGCCATTTATATGCATAGTACTCTGTAGTATCATTTCAATTTGTGCTCAATAAACACCCAACATTCTCCAGACCCTAAGTAGCTGAAGTCCCGGCAATGAACTAAAGTTAATTTGTATATACATGCATGTAAGTGTATGATATCATACAATCATTATTTGTGATCTCATAGGAACATCAGCAAAGTTTCACTGACCACACCCCCAGTCTGGAGTCTGCGGATAAGCAAGGGACTGAATTGATAGGTTCCTGTCAAGACGAACTTTCCACGGCATCAGGAAGACTGTCTCTCTCTGACTTGAATGCATCGTGGGGAGATGCCATGAGCTCGCTCGCACAGCGGGAGGAAGATCTGAAGAACAGATTGGCACTGGCTAAAAGCTATCAGGTATAATTTAATGTGCAAATTTCATGTATGAAATAAGAACTGATCAGGATAAATATCACAAGTGTTAAATTGTTTAAAAAATAAGTAACATATTTGGTTACGAATCCTCATTGTACTTGTGTATGTGTAGGCCCAACTCAGCGATTTTGAAGACTGGTTGGACAAGTCTGAGGAGGAGTTGGCCATACCTCTGAGGCTAGAAGGAGATCCTCGTGCTCTGAAGAAGCAAGTGGAAGCCATTAAGGTAATCTACAGTATCATTGAATGCTTTGCAAATTTGTATTTAATATTTCCAATTGGTTCCATAATATGTTTTTAATGAATGAATGAATAAATTATAGTATTATTATTGTTGTTATTATTATTATTATTATTATTATTATTATTATTATTATTATTATTATTATTTGCTTCTTTGAATCCAATAGTTAAGATGTATTGTTATAATACAGAGATTGCTATCAGACGTGGATGCCCATGAGCCTCAAATGACTTCTCTGATAGCAGCAGGACAGGCTCTGGAGACGGCTGCTGGAGACTCTGCTCTCCCGGAGATGGAATATGTGGCAGATCAGAATAGATACGACAAACTCAGGGTAAGCATGTAACTACATGTACATACGTACATGCTAATCTGGTCTAGTGAGTGAGTAGCTATATGTAGGACTGCTCGTGGTATGTAGTATCAGTATAGCGTATTGAAGGTAAATGTCTTTGTTCTCCGCTTAATACACATTCCTCTTTAGAATGGTCTCAATGAACGTCTGTCGGCCCTGGAGGATGGTCTTGGACAAGTCAGCAGTTTCCGTGACAACCTGACAGATCTGTTGGAGCAGCTAGAGAAGATGAAGCAGGAGTTGGAGTCTCAGGAACCTCCGCATGTGATTCCTTCAGATGTGGACGCTCAGGTCAAAGACCTCCAGGTGAGGAAGAAACTAACAACAGTTGGCAGTAGGAAGTGTATGTGTATATGTGTATTTAAGAGAGAGAATGTGTGTACATGTACACAAGTGTGAAGTAATTAGTTCAGTAATTAGGGTTATCACCTTTTTATTATAGGGTCTGGACAAGAATTATTGCGAGTTGGAGCCGGCTATTACCAAATGCAAAGAAGAAGGGCGGAGCTACATGTCAGTGGAGAGTGATCAGTCAAGTGAAGGTAAATGAATATGTCTTCACATCCGACTGTCTTTATTTTTGTCTTGTCACCGTCGCACAGATATGTCATCTGGAGCCGGCATCCAATCTCTGCTCTCACACCTGAACGAGGTGAGCATCGAGGTGCGAGGACGCCTTGACGGTCGCAGGGATCTACTGGCTTCTAGTCTGGAGACTGCCAAGAAGTTTGAGAATGATTCTACGTAAGTTGTTAGGTGTGCATGTGGTGGCATGACACAGGAGTACATGATACATGCATGCAGGTACATGGTGTGTTCATGTGAGCATACATAAAATATCATTAGGTGTGAATTTTTTTGACAAATTTTTTCAAATTTAATATGGAAAAAAACTGGTGGTCGGATTATCCAATTTATTTGATCACTAATATTTGCTGCAATCTTGATATTTTTTCACCAGTGCTATACATCATTTATCAGAAGCTGTTTAGAAGTTTAGAAATGTTTACCTCACTAGGCAAAAGTTGGTCCAATGAAAAGTTAATATATTGCTGGACATCACCACAAGATGGACTTTGCTACTCAGACCGCAATACACTGGATCATGAGGTTATATCTTGATCATATCAAAGATTAATTGTTGATAAAATGTGAAGTTTGCTACTTTATTCTCACTGTTAGGAGACCAAACCAACCTAATGTTCAGCCATCAGGTTAGATCAGGTCTTCAGCTGACTAATCAGGCTACAAGTCAACACTATTAAATATAGTCTGATTATAATTGTGTGTGTGTAGTTAGTGTATGTGTGCTCTCTAATCTACACATGCTAGTTTTACGTCTTGTGCTTGTGATGTTCTTTGTAGTGACGTGACAACCTGGCTGAGGGAAAAGACAGAGGAGTTAGCCGGAGCAGAGGCAGTGAGGGGGATACCAGAAGAAGCTAAGAAGCAGTTGGATGCCCTCAAGGTTAGGGAAGAGTCTCGGGTGTAGGATGAGGGGTGGGGGAAGGGGAAAGGGAGAGGGGTGTTATTTGTGTGGGGATATGTGTAAATATCTATTGTTTTCATGAAAAAAAAAAAAAAAAGGACTCAATTTCTAAATAACAACAGTTCGCAAAAATGATGAGAAGCTAGCCAACTAAAATTTTTTTTTTTTTTTTTTTTTTTTTTTTTTTTTTTGCAGGATGTTCAATCAGAGGTGTCTAAGCAGCAGGAGAAGTTGGACGCCCTGGGTCGTCTCAGTCGTTCCATGTCTGGCACCTGTTCAACTGAAGATGCACACCAACTGAGAGACAAGATGGCCTCTCTGACAGCTTTAATGGAGGGACTCCAGAGGGGTCTGGAGGAGAGGAAGGCCATCCTCGCAGATGGTCTGAGTGCTGACATTGATTTTGCCTCTTGCTGGACCAGCTGCATGAAGGAGATAGAAGAGAAGAAGAAGGAACTAGCAGCTATGGAAACTGTTGGGGCAGACATTGACACGGTCAAGACACAGCTCGAAGAATACAAGGTTTGCTTGCAGATTAACTATGTATGTGCATGTTGTCTGGTTCCTTGAGAATCCAACTAATAAGTCAGTTGGAACTCTTAATCAATCATAAATTATTTGCTACATAAGTAATACACTGTACTTCCATTACTGCAAGTATCCCACTGTCTGTTCTTGAATACCATTCTCAGCTCATGGTTACTAAGGAACTGGTCAGTTCTGCACTGTATTTACTTTGTCTTTTCTCAACTTTATCAACTGCAGAAATTTGAGAAGTCTATATCAGATCTCAAGGCCAGGATTTCATCCACTCTTGCTCGTGGAAAGAAGGTTCGAGAGATTTGTGCCGCTCAAGACAAGCCTTTCCTGAAGGATCAAATGGACCAGTTAAATGCAGCTTGGTCCTCCCTCCTGTCTGGAGGGATGGAGAGGAAGCACAGACTTGAAGATGCTCTGCTCCAGTTGGGTCAGTTCCATGATGCTTTGGGAGAACTGCTTATGTGGATTGCTAACAGCACTGCACGACTAAAGGAAGCACACCCACCAGGGGTGGAGCCTGGTGCAGTGGAAGCACAAATTCAAGATCTTGAGGTCAGTCAGAGTAAATGGATCGTCAGATTAGAGAAGAAATTCACATCACTGATTGACATTTTATTTCATTTTATTATTATTATTATTATTATAATTATTGTTATTATTATTATTTGTGTGTATGTGTGTGTTTGTATAGACTATCCAGTCAGGCGTGGCATCTCATACACCTAGTGTAGCCTCACTGAATGCTGCTGGCCAGAAATTGCTGGCCTCCAGCAGTGCAGAGAGCAGTGCTGATGTGGAACGAGACTTGGCCAGCCTCAATGAAAGGTCAGCAATACTAATACGACTTAAAGAATTAGAGAGACTTTAGTATGTGCAAGTACAGTATTGTGTTGTTAACCTTCAGGCCAATAGTATTTATCCACTTGACTTGCAACTTTTTCACTTATTCCTGGCCTTCTTATTGGCCCACTGGCCCACTTATTCAAAGCAACCCTTTACCTATTTCCATGACTTCCTATGAGGGATAAATGAAAGTTATACATAAGTGTCTCCACTCCTGCACTACTGGACTTTCCAACTACCGTATTGAAGTGTTTGTGTGTGTGTGCGCATTGTTTTAGATGGGAGGAGTTGAAGGGGCTGGCCTCTGACAGGAAGTCTCTCCTGGAGGATGCCATGAAGAAGGCTACTGACTTCCACCAGGGATGGAAGTGTGAAGTAGGTTGGCTGGAAGAGGCGGAACTGAAAGCCTACGCCGAGTGGAAGCCGTGTGGTCTGGTGAGGACCTGTCAGGCGGACACGGACTCCCACCAGGTGGGTGGGTGTGATGCACATGCACAGGGCATCGTGGGTGGGCGGGGTGGAAGTTGACAGGCTATTTGACACCAGCCAATGCTGTGTTAATAAAGCTTTTCATTGGTTGGGTTCAGTTCGAGGCTGAAAGTGATATTTCATAATTAGAAGCCAGTATAGTATCATCATGTAACAGGTCCAGTGTAGTCCAACACAGCTACTCTGTAGCAACTCTACACATATAGTGTTCCTAAATGAGCTTCAAAAGGAGTCGGCCCCTGTCATGCTGGAGATAAGCTCCATCGAGCACGGCCAGGGGGTCAGGTTACAGCTTAGCCTACACATGTTGACATTAGAAAGTACAGCCTACTCGATCCTGCGTGGGTGTGGCTCTTATTCACAGTGGTCGTTGAGTATTTATAGTGCTTGCTGAACCATGGTCCTTTAGTGAGTTAGCTTTGATAGATAGTTCAGACTGTCCAAGTTTTAGTAGGCTTTGATACAGTATCTGTAAGATGGAGTCTGCAGTGTTACACTGCAGCGATGACCGCCCGTTCTCTCTACTGCAGAGATTCATGGAGGATGTCAGGTCTCACGAGGCTCAGATAGAGGATGTGAAGGAGAAAGGAGCTGCTTTGAAGGCTCAAGGGAGTCCAGAGGATAAGAAAATGGTGGACCGCTGGGTGGGTGACTTGCTCAAGAGATATGACGACCTCAACTACGTTATGGAGGAGAAAAAGGTAGTGTGTGCATGTCTGTAGACAGTGAGTATAGTTGAGCTAATCTACTTTAATGCATAAAAAGTGCAGCGTAGAAGAGCGAAAATGACTTCTAGTGCTTAACGATTTGTTGCAGTTGTTTATTATGGTTGTTTATTGTTGGAGTGTGTGTTGTATGTTGTTATCACTAATTTATCCTCTGTTGCATTAGGCACAATTGGAGGATGCATCTAGCAGAGCAAATAACTTTGATTCGCTGTACAAGTCAGTGAGTGAGTCTGTTCAGAAGGAGCAGGAAGTCCAGTCTGGTCAAGATCCTATTCACTCTGAAGTGGAGGCAGTCAAGGAACAACTGGAACAGCACAAGGTATATTACATGCATGGGGAAGAGAGAAGTAGGGTAGGGGGGTTCGGTGGGAGCAAGAGAGGTTGGGTAAAGACAAGAGAGGTTCGGTAGGGGTGAGAGAGGTTGAGTAGGGGAGAGAGAGGTTGGGTAAAGACAAGAGAGGTTTGGTAGGGGTGAGAGAGGTTGGGTAAAGACAAGAGAGGTTTGGTAGGGGTGAGAGAGGTTGAGTAGGGGTGAGAGAGGTTGAGTAGGGGAGAGAGAGGTTGAGTAGGGGTGAGAGAGGTTGAGTAGGGGTGAGAGAGGTTGAGTAGGGGTGAGAGAGGTTGAGTAGGGGTGAGAGAGGTTAGTAAGGATAGAGAGAGAGGTTTGGCTGGGTAGGGGGTGAGAGAAGTTATGTACCTGTAAGAGAAATTGGGTAGGGGAGAGAAAGAGAGGGTGGTTGGGGAAGCATTTTGGTGACAGTATCCAGCCTAACATGGTGATCTTTGATTAAAGTTGTACTCTTATCTTTCCCCTTTTATTACCTGCTATCACTCCTTCCTCTACATTTAGGATCACTTGAAGGCTTTGTCTGAGCTTGAAGGCAAGCTTGAAGAGCTGAATGGATGGGGTCAGCTGTTGGTGAAGGAGTGTGTGGTGCCAGATGGGGAGGTCATCCAGGAACGACTGGACAGCCTCAAGCTACAGTGCGACACCCTCACCTCTGCTGCCAACGAGAGACAGTCGGCTCTTGAAGAATCCCTCTTGTCTCTGGGACAATTTGAGAGCGCTTATGATGACTTGTGGGCATGGCTGGTCAAGGCTAATGAACAGCTGGAGGACTTTGAACCCATAACAGGAGATCCTGATGCAGTGTTTGCACAGCTGAGTAAACACAAGGTGAGCCACTCTTCTAGGACAGATTGACATCTGTAAACTTCTATCAAGCTAGTTTTGTTTGTTTGTTTGTTAAACTTTCTTGTTGTTGAAGTTGTCCTTATTATTGTACCCAGGCTTTACAGAAGCAGATAGGTGCTCGTCAGACTGGTAAGAATGCTGTGGTGCGTGCAGGCAAGCAACTTATGAAGCACAAGACCGGTGAGGACAAAGCTCTACTCAAGAAGAAGCTGCAAAACCTTGAAAGGGAATGGGAGAAAGTGTGCCAAGTTTCTGTGGACAGACAGGACAAGCTGGATGAGGCTTATATGAAAATAGGAGTGTTTAGGTGAGGCAGGTAAAGGGTTGACTACTCTGACAGGTTCTGGGGAAAACGTGCTACATTATTGTTGTTTCACGATTTCTAGGGAGGGATTACATCTAACTATTATTGTTGTTGTGATTGATATTTTATATAGGTCTCATGTGGCTCCCTTGTGGTCCTGGATGGAGAAGGTCCTGCCTACCTTGGACAAATCAGATCCAGTTCATGGAGACATAAGTACAGTAGAGGCTCTCATGGGTGCACACAGTGTACGTGTGTGTGTGTGTGTGTGTGTGTGTGTGTGTGTGTGTGTGTGTGTGTGTGTGTGCATGATGTAGAATAGTAGTAGATAAGCCTATTAGTTGCTAATATTTAAGACCTTAAATTTAGGCATAGCTTGTTATAATAATTGGAATCAGAAGCAAACAGGACATTAAGCTGGTGAGTGGGAGGGGAGGGGAGGGAGGGCGCACTGGAATTTTGTCCGAGTTTATGCCTGTAACCACACTTAGAGGTGGCTGATGGTTCAGGTTATCTATTTCCCTCACCTTGCAGGCCTTCCAGAAGGACCTTGGTTCCTTTCAAAGTTCCGTGGATGCTGCCAATGAATCAGGCGGTCACCTGATCGGTGAAGTGCTGGACGATCCTGCCATCACCAAGGACGACCTGGAGCGCCTGAACAACGCCTGGGACGACATGTGCCAGCAGGCTGTGGAGAAGCAGGAGAGGTTGGATGAGGCGTACGGTCAGACCCAGAGGTTTGAAGATGGCTACAACGATATTGTGTCTTGGATCAGTGCTCAAGTGGCAGAGCTCCAGAACCAGGCGGAGCCAGACGAGGACTCTATGGTGCTGCAGCAGCAGATTGATGACAACAAGGTCAGATTGGGGGTGTGTCTAGTTTGACAGTGTAGTTGTTGTTTGCATTTTTTCCCTTCCTGTGCTTGCTAGCTTAATGGTAACTGCTTGTATTATTTGAAATAATTTTTATTTTATGTATTTAAAAAAAAAAGACTTTGCCTAATTTTTTTCTTTCATTTTGTAGGAGTTAGTCCAGGAGGTAGCAGCTAAGCAGTTGGATTATGATCGCATCAGTGTTGAAGGAGAGGGCATTCTGCAATTGGCACATCCCAAGGCAGTGCCTATCCTGGAAACAAAGCTACAACAGTTGGAGAGAAAGTGGCTCAACCTCAGAGGAAAACTAGGTACCTATGCAAATGGCACACTGGCGAATGACGGAATCTAGATACTCACTTACCAATTAATAGGTTTTAATATTGTCTTGATGCATGTTTCTCTGCCTCCTTCAGGTTCCAGGAGTGAAGCTCTGGCCTCAGCTCAGCTGGAGCAACATGGTCTCCAGGACATGCTCGAGGGTCTCCAGGCGTGGGTCTCAGATGCTGAGAAGAGAATGAGTGAGACTGAGGCCATGCCTATCGGGACGAGTATGGACCAGGTGGAGGAGCAGCTCACTGCACATGAGGTGTGAAATATTATCACTTACTAATTCAGACTAAATAACTGTGTTTTATTTGATAGTTGGTAGTCTCAGGTACTAATTATGAGGGTGAAAAAAGTATTTATTTTGTTTTGCAGTTGTTGGTGTGTTTCAAAGATTTAACAATTATATTAAATTTTGCTACAAATATTTTTTTTTAGCCTGGTTTATTATTGTGCTATGCAGACCTTCCAGGAAGAAATGGCCACCCAGCAACCTAACATGGATGCCCTGAACAAGGCTGGTAAGAAGCACAAAGCCAATCACACCAGTCCCGAACTGGTGAAGAAGATTAGCAGCCTTCACAAACACTGGCAGAAGTTGTGGCTACGCTCCAATGAAAGACACCGACAGCTGCTTGAGGCACGCACTAGGCTCAAGGACATTGCCGTGGCACGCTCCTTCAATTTTGACAACTGGAAGAAAAGGTTTCTGTCGTGGGTGGACCAGCAGAAGCTGCGAGTGAGCGACTTGTTCAGGCGATTTGACAGCAACCACGATGGAATGCTCACGAGGGAAGAGTTTATAAAGGCTCTGAAGGCCTCAGGTTAGTCAAGCAGCACCGGATGAAGGTTTTATGCTACACATAATTCAACCATGCCTTGAGCACAACTAGAGTCCATTGATTGATAGATTGATTTCTCTTCTCGCAGGTCTTGCTATGAACCAAATAGAGCTGGAAAAAATTGCTGACTCCTTTGACAAAGACCACAGTGGTATGATAGACTTGAGTGACATCATCGCCAATCTGAAAGGAGGAAGTCGACAAGGTGGCAGAAGAACTGTGGTACAGGAAGTGATGTCCGACTCCGCCAAGATTGACAGAGAGGTAAGAGAAATTGTGATCGGAGACAAGAAGTTGGCCTTCTTCTGAGCTCTGAGTGTTGTTACTTGTACGTTACAAGGGGAAGGTTAGAGATTGATGTGGGGAGCTTTATAATTATTCTTTATAGTGTAGTTGGCACTACCTTGTCAGCTTACTAACAATCAATGTTTTACTGGTAAGTTTTATATAGTGAATCATCTTGTATCCATTATGATGGCAATAGATTCGTCTCCAAGTATCCCAGTGCTCATGTGAGAAGAAGTTCCAAGTGACTAGAGTAGCAGACGGCCAATACAGAGTGAGTAGATTGAATGTGAAACAATAGTTGGTCATATTTTAAGTATGCTAATAATGTGTGTGTGTGTGTTAGTTTGGTGATAATCAGAAGTTGCGTATGGTACGTATTCTGCGGAGCACTGTGATGGTGAGGGTGGGCGGAGGATGGGAGCCATTGGAAGATTTCCTGAGAAAACATGATCCTTGCCGAGGTAATAACTTTTACACATAACTCTTTACAAGGTTTAAAGTTAGCTTACAGTTGGGTTTTAATAAGGATGTCTTAATAATTTGTCAAATTTGCAAAAGTTATTTTGTTACCTACATTCAAAACGTGCGCTATTAACTACTTATTTTTAAAAAGTAGGAAAGAATTCAAGATGTCTCTTTGTATACATATAGCGAATTAATATGGCTATTTGATCATAATGCACATTTTCATGCTTAAGGTGCGA
>WLWD01000205.1_pt1 | contig 11726 bp, 4 predicted proteins | sample 6712731 | NCBI WGS metagenome assembly WLWD01 (sample SAMN12718690, study PRJNA576275) | sponge metagenome | isolation source: marine sponge | host: Mycale hentscheli | place: New Zealand: South Island, Marlborough, Capsize Point | collected 2014-11-01
AGTGAAATTTCCCCCCCCCCCCCCAAAAAAAAAATAAAATAAAATAAATAAATAAATAAATAAATTATTACTACCACAAATATTGAAGGATTATTTTAGTAGAATGGCAGGAGTCAACTGAAAGGCGTAACTTGAAAAGTTTGAACCCTGAAATATCAGTTACAAAGACAAATGAGTGAATTTTGTTTCCTGTTGTTGTTGTTTTGTTTATAGTCAGTCCAGATTTGAAGTTCTATTGTTCATTAGTTTAGGGACAGTTGGGACAAACTTTTTTCTATATGAAACCATTTACAGGAAAATAGGGCATAAAAAATAAACTGTTTTTGAACTAACACATTTTATCAGCATCGAGTTTGATTGCCTTAGCCGTTCACAATATATGACCTAATCAAATTCCCCTTGGTAGGCTTATTGGATTCAATTGATTATTATTCCTCAACATTCACGTGTGCTGCATTGAGCTCAATTTTATCGTAGACAGTCTCACATGATAACATAGGTAACATAATTGTATGCAAATGAAAAATCATAGCTCTGCCTAAGTTACTATAGCTACTTATATCTTTCTCTTGAATTATCTGGGATTAACAAAAAAATGCGATCTGCCAAAAAATCATTTAAAAATTACATGTACAGACTTCATGCTACCAAAAAAAAAGTTTTCTGAACAAAATTTTGGTCTTCAGAAAAAAATTTATGGAGAGTTCTTATCACTTAATGAAAAAATGTGTTACTGCAAAACACCATTAATTCTTACCTGAAACCTGAGTAGTGGATCCAGAGGCCATAGGGACTGTGATGTGAGAAAGGGATCCAAGGGGCTTGGTACCTGGCTACGACCTCTGCTGTGACGAACAAACTTGATCCCAGGGGTGTGGTACCTGCTACAACATCTGTTGTGATGTACGAACTAGATCCCAAGGGTATGGTACATGCTACGACATTTGTTGTGACGTGCGAACTTGATCCCAGGGGTGTGGTACCTGCTAAGACATCTGCTGTGATGTGTGAACTTGACCCCAGGGGTGTGGTACCTGCTACATCAGCTGTGACGTGCGAACTTGATCTCAGGGGTGTGGTACCTGCTACGACATCTGTAGTTACGTGCGAACTTGATCCCAGGGGTGTGGTACCTGCTACACATCTGCTGTGACATGTAAACTTGATCCCAGGGATGTGGTACCTGCTAAGACATCTGCTGTGACATGAGAAGTCGATCCTGAATGTGTGGTGACTGCGATTTGAGTAGGCAATTCAGTGAGTGTTGTAACAGGCGGGCAATTGTGGTGTTCTGGAACATTGTATTGGAGCCATTCTGTGTACTTAGGATCAACCTAGTCATATCCTTCTTCCAAACGTTGAGCAAAAAGAAGTTCCTCTTCAAGGGTAAAGGTTGTTGAGGTACCAGCTGACTGATCAGCAACTAAATCTTCTTCACAATGTCCTGTAATGCTCCTTTGATCATTACTATAGTCATTTGCCTCACATTCGATAGACACACTGGTAGTAAGTGGTCCATCACCTAAGGAAAAAATATAATCAATTTAACAGCATACTGATCAAATACACTTCTCCAGTAGACTAGGTTTAACATTGGAGATAAGATAGGCATCACCACAATTCATGTGGTAACAGAACAAATGCTGAGTTCTTTTTGCAACAGTCAAGGTAATATTTTGCTAAAGTTACCATAGCTTGTCATACACTATAAAATGTACAATTTAGATTCATGGCGCAGAGTCCAACTGTAAATTAAAGGGCCATATTTCATAATCTGCTGTGGATAGTGGACCATATAGCAGAGTTAGAGAACTACACTTGCTTATGCATTCAAGTTACGAAATTGGTAATGATGATCTTCAAATAATACTCTAAGATAGGACACGGTGTCTGGTTTTATCGACCATGAACAAGCTATACTGCAAATGTGCAATAGCCACTCCTGACAATTTTCAGGAACTAAATCGCCAATAATAAGAGGCAGCCACATCTTTGATGCAGACCATCTTATCTTTTGACTAGGATTCTTTAAAAATGATTTTCATTAAATTCTGATGGAATATCTGACTGTTCTAGCTATATACCCTAAATCAAATTGCTTAATCCTATCATTTAGCAAGGGAATAGTGAAATATTTACCATTCACTAAATATTATGAGCAAATTCATTTCATATGGAATAACTTCTTTGAACAAATCATGTTTTATGTCATGAGAAATAGTTTGTGAAGAAAAACTAGGAATTTTGTCTAGCTCTGATGGACTATATTCAACTGAAGTTGCATCATATTATAGTGACTTCACCTGTTGCACGTGCTCAGTAGCAGAACACAACTTGAATTGGGACTCCAAAAAAGAGGTTGGAATTTGGTCACATACAAAAATATTAATAATGGTGAAGAAAATAGCAAAAAACAATAACAACAAACAAACTTTCTATTGGAAAAGACCTTGGTTACTGTCAGCATTTCATGTTGTGCATATTTTTGATCTCTCAATGAGGTTAATGGAAAAATCGACTCACAAATTTGCTGGTTGATGGCAATAATAGCTGTAACAAATACTTCACTAAAACTGGCTAAGACCAGGAATATCACTTGAATCTATTCCTCCTTGCTTGTACATTCATTCACTTTCGCTTTAAACCTTCCAAAGGTATGCGTCAAAACATTTAGTTATGAGTAAAAGATCTTGGTTGGTAAAGTATGTGTGATCTCTTGGTTGGTAAAGAGATGCGTGATCTCTAGGTTGGTAAAGATCTATGATCTCTTGATTGGTAAAGTATGTGTGATTTCGTGGTTGGTAAAGATCTGTGATCTCTAGTTGGTAAAGATCTATGATCTCTTGATTGGTAAAGTATGTGTGATTTCGTGGTTGGTAAAGTATGTGTGATCTCTTGGTTGGTAAAGATCTGTGATCTCTAGGTTGGTAAAGATCTATGATCTCTTGATTGGTAAAGTATGTGTGATTTCGTGGTTGGTAAAGTACGTGTGATATCTAGGTTGGTAAAGATCTGTGATCTCTTAGTTGGTAAAGTATGTGTGATCTCTTAGTTGGTAAAGTATGTGTGATCTCTTGGTTGGTAAAGTATGTGTGATCAATTGATTGGTAAAGTATGTGTGATCTCTTGGTTGGTAAAGATCTGTGATCTCTTGGTATGTAAAGATCTGTGATCTCTTGGTTAATAAAGATCTGTGATCTCTTTGTTGGTAAAGTATGTGTGATCTCTTGATTGGTAAAGTATGTGCGATCTCTTGGTTGGTAAAGATGTATGATCTCTAGGTTGGTAAAGATCTATGATCAATTGATTAGTAAAGTATGTGCGATCTCTTGGTTAGTAAAGATGTATGATCTCTAGGTTGGTAAAGATCTATGATCAATTGATTAGTAAAGTATGTGTGATCTCTTGGTTGGTAAAGTATTTGTGATCTCTTGATTGGTAAAGTATGTGTGATCTCTTGGTTGGTAAAGTATGTGTGATCTCTTGATTGGTAAAGTATGTGCGATCTCTTGGTTGGTAAAGTATTTGTGATCTCTTGGTTGGTAAAGTATTTGTGATCTCTTGATTGGTAAAGTATGTGTGATCTCTTGATTGGTAAAGTATGTGCGATCTCTTGGTTGGTAAAGATCTGTGATCTCTTGGTATTTAAAGATCTGTAATCTCTTGGTTAATAAAGATTTGTGATCTCTTTGTTGGTAAAGTATCTGTGATCTCTTGGTATGTAAAGATCTGTGATCTATTATAAAGATTTGTGATCTCTTTGTTGGTAAAGTATCTGTGATCTCTTGGTATGTAAAGATCTGTGATCTATTATAAAGATCTGTGATCTCTTGGTTGGTAAAGTATGTGCAATCTCTTGGTTAGTTAAGTATATACGCTATCTTGGTTGGTAAAGATCTGTGATTTCTTTGGTGGTAAAGATTTGTGATCTCTTTGTTGGTAAAGTATGTGTGATCTCTTGTTTGGTAAAGTATGTGCGATCTCTTGGTTGGTAAAGATACTGAATAATGCATGAAAGTAAGTACTGTTAGCAAATAGTAAAGCTAATAGTCTTCTGTAGAAGACTGTTTGGAATGTTGTATGGGATGTAACTTTGTTAAAATAAAAATTATTCACTTTATTTGTACATTATAGAATTGCAAAGAGTGCACCTCTGATGAAATCACCAGGGCTACAAGATCAAACAGACTCTCCATCCCTGAGAATGGATCAATACGTGCTCGGTGATTAAGCAGAAATGAACTATCCTGGACTGTTCCTAGCTACATTTGTCACAAAATGACAATCCATGTTCATAGAGCTGATTTTACTCATATTTTGTGGTTATTTGTTTGAATATTATTGTAATTAAAAAAAAATTCCAACAGTTATGGAGTCAGAAATCAGATATGTTGAGTAAATGAAAGTAAGATAATACATGAAGTTTCCTGACTTTGTCATGTATGTAGGAAATTTGATGTTCACTTCATGAAATGAGGATTACACATGGTATTTCTGTCTCTGACATGAATACAGGAAATTTGACATTTGGTACATGAAATGAAGATGACACCTGGTTTTTATTGCTTGTGTGACATGTACATGCATGAGGAAACTCCACTTTTTTTGTAGTGACAATGGCGCATTCTGTACACTGTTAAAAATGGGGTGTTTGGATAACTTAGTTTCAGTGTCAAACTGCCTCGACACCCCATATAAAGCTTTATATTGTCTCCATAATTAGTTATTACTAAACGATATTTGAAATGAATAAACTAAAGGATATAAGCTATTGTTATATATGCTCACTTGGCATAATATGTATTAGTGTAGAAGTTATAAGGGCTCAAAGTGGGGTGTCCAGACAGCGCCTCCTGGTAAACACGTCATGAGGTGTGATTTAAGCACCCCATTTCAACAATGTACGTGACACCTACACAAGTAAAACAATTTTTTGACATTTTACAATATATGACTAGAGAAAAGCTACAGAATGTCTAACAATAAATATCTACTTCATATTTCTGAGTTATAAAAATATTAACTACAAAATGACTAGGCTGTATATGCAGCAAAACTAAACTCAGTATATTGATTTTTTTTCTATAAATACACTAAACAGAGTTAATACATATCCTAAAACAGAACTAGTATATTCAAAGGCCATGCTGTGGCAACTAAAATTCACTGGCCAAATTTCTACATATGATGATATAACAGGGTCACATGTTTTATTTCTACTCAGTTATGTAGTGCCATGTGAAGCCATTTTCATCTTACATGTCAAAGGATCATCAACACAACTATGGGACACATAAGACAGTGAATTCTACATTGGATAATCACTGACAGTTGTGTAAATAAATAGTCTGCTGTTTATTATGAATTTGTTAGAGTCTGCACAGTAAAAAATGGGGTGTAACGATACACCCTTACTAGGGTGTACTGAAACACCCTTGCGGAAAGGGGTGTAACGGTACACCCTATGGTGTATCATAACACCTTATGGTGTACTAGTACACCCTATTGAGCATAACTTCTAATAGAAGTCTATGGAAGAATCTCATCATATATTTTAGCTGAACTTTGTTCATTTTCTTGTTAACTGAAATTTGCTCTTACAAACTACTTCACAAGCTTTTGTTTGTCAATACACAGCACTAGTCCTTATAATATATGTGAAGCCCAGACCATTGCAACAAAGGCTACAGTCTAAAACTGGAATGACATACACTTTACAAATTGTAAATAATACAATGCCATTTAGCCTATTCTAATGCTTCAGCTTTAGTCCTGCATATTTGACGACCCTTTTCCCAACATACATTATTACATCGGCAAGGATCATCAATATTGAACTGGTACCTCAGGGAATTTCCTGTTATAATTGTTAACCGTGATGATCATATTTACCTAACGACTATATTTATTTCACTGGTCATTATATGAATGCTAATAATGTTTATAAAAATAATCATCAATTGAAGGTTCCATAACTGAAGAGAACAGGAGAGCTGATTTCACTCATCCAGGATGGTGCGCATTCTCTACATAACATGCAAAACAATGTTGAATGTACAAGTAAAGTAAGATCAGATTTTCCTTTCAGTGAAGTAGCTATATGACCAATATCCCCAAGTCCACCCCACCTTTATTTCTTAACTACCTTCAGTATCCATACCTTAATGAAATACCACACAAAACAGCTGCTTATAGTTCAATTTATTCTTAGTATCTTTAGCATGGACAACACAATAGATTACAATATTATGTATACAAACACCACGTGTCTTAATTCATCCAGGTGAAACTTTGTCAATCTCAGTCACTTACTATCATATGCTAAGTTTCCCTTTACCAGATTTAAAATCACCCTTCAAATCTGGCAATGGTCAACATTTGAACTTTATTGAAAGTAACTTAGCTGGTAAACCGTTTTTTTTTTAAGAGCAAATTATACTTGGGCTCATTGTGTGTGTGTGTGGGTTTGTGTGTGTGGTGTGGTGTGTGTGTGCAGCAAGTATACACATTTGCATTTTGTGACCCTTGCAGTTCATAAACCTGACATATAGCTCGGCCATCACACATTGCCATAACACTACCACTTACCATTTCAAAAGTACCAGTAAGATATTGCCCATGTTCAATGATCATGAAGAAGTGTATTTTACCTATACAAACATGCACACATACATACACATAAAAATGTAATGGGTAACTTGAAGTTAAAAAAATACAAGTTAGTATGATTAGAATTGATTATTATTTGAGTGTGCTTTGTTTAGATTTTAGGGGAAATAGTTGGGCCGGGGAGAAATGCAACTGCTGTTGAAGACTGAACGAGTGAGAAGTATCGTGACATGTTATTCAGTCACTATTTTTGGCTAATTTCAGTTGAAACAATGGACACACTGGGAGCAAGGTGATAGAAGTTAGAGGATTTGTGACATAAAATAATCAATGAGACGAGAGGCTAAGTCAACTGATTGTCTTCTACAGAGATTATCTGTTGCACTTCAAGGGGAAACTTTACCTCAGCCATGGGTAGCATGCGTTGTCTAAGATATCTGCTCTCTTTTATATTATCATTATTTATTATTATTATTGTTATTTTGTTGTTGCTGCTGTTGAAATATTGCCAAACAACTCTTGTTATACTATGAATTATATTACATGCAATTACTTCTGTAATAGTACACAGCAAACATTGCCCAATGTATGGGAAAAATTGCCGTTCAATTGAAATAGGCCGCGGAAAATGAAATAGTATGGCTGGAGTTGAGATAGAACAGTTTGCAAAGTGAGGGGTTTTGCTTAAAAGTTTATTTAAAGTAATAGTGGATTAGGTTAGGATTTAGGTGTACTATTAGCGAGTGATAGCACTAGTAACCGTAGTCGTAAAGCAATAAACAGTACTCGGCTTTGCCTCGTACCATTTCAATTGCATTACTTGTGTTATTAATCCCGAATACCATGGTTACCCGTGTTATTACTCATACCAATATACCCCACACCAATAGCACATTGAAAAACGTTCGGGCTAAATCGCCACTAAATAGAAATGTCCCATAGAAAATGTTTAGGGTGCTAGTTTTGTGCCAAAGGAATATGCTATCAGTTCAAGTCTAATACCATGCTATACTGGGTCCATGACTGTTATAATCAAGGTATTGGTAAGTTAAGATTTTATTCCAATCAAGAGCAAAATCAAGTTGAACTTTGAACTAGCTAAAATTAGCTAAAATTAGTACCACAAATAAAAGTTACCTTAAGGTAGCCATAATAAAATAGTGTTGGCTACATGTTAGGATGTCAGTGTACTATTACCAAGTAACAGCATGGGTAGTCGTGGTATTTGGGATGAATAGTACTCATGAAGCAAAAAAAAAAGCTCTCAGCTTCACCTCATTCGATTTCAATTACCTTACTTACGCTATCCTGACTACCATAATTACCCGTGTTATATTCATACTAACTCACATTATTCTGTCTCATGTTTTGCTGCCACTATGACACAACAAATCCTTTTATCATGACCACCAAATCTATATGAATATAAACAACAACACACTCACACACAAAGTACATTGACTCACACAAACCGTTGTTTTTCATCTATCAACAACTAGAGCTGGACGATATTCCGGTATTATCGTTGCACCGCAATATTAACCTGATATCGGGATACGATATTTTGAGAATGTACAGATATGATCGGTTCACGGTATCGTTTTATAGGAGCAGCCATTTTTGTTATAATGGATAGATAACAAAGTTCTTACATCAATAGCTAGCCGAGGATCATATCAAAAGCAAACACAGTTTCAATTGACATGTTAAAAAATATCGCGATATATCGCTATATTGTGATAATATCGTATCGCCTGTGATCGCCCAGCTCTATCAACAACCATTACTTATCTACTTAAAAGCATAAGGTATGATATGTTTTGATAGCTATGTCCATCAAAGCAGTAGTTCTAACTATGAAGTGCAAATGTGTATACCACTAAGGTTTCATTTACGTAGATTTAGGCAGACCTTTCGTTCGTGATCAAGTTGAACATACTATGCAATACATAGCTACTACCATTTAGTAATAATTTTTAAGCTAAGCCTATTTATTTAATCTGACTCTCACTTAGGCAGACCTCTCAACTCTCACTCATCACGGGCGAGTTTCACACACTTGGCTGGCATATCAAGCTCTCAAGCAAACCTATATATATTTCACACAAATCACTGTTACTATAGCTACACGATTTATCAACAATACTGTGGACAATAGCTAAGGTTTGCAGTATGGAAAACGAGCAAAAGGTCTGGCTTTTCTAGAAAAAGTCATGTCCCCTATACAGACAGGTACTTGTAGGGGTTTGCTATCTTAGTTTAACTACATAGCTACTTGTTTGTTACTAAATGATTAATCTCATGCATATGGACACAATCTTCAGCATTTTGCCACCAGGACTCGATCACTTATGAATTTTGGTTGCTAGTTCTGCCAAGGTTTGGATAATAACACCCTCCCACACAAAACAACACGACAACACGTGTATGAACCACAATTAACTTACAAAACATCATCAGTGGACCATAAAGCTTTCTTGTCCCGAGACAAAACCAGCCAACGAGCTTCTTAGACTTTCATTGGAAATTATGGTAAAGGGTTTAACTCTAGCCCTCATAATCGGTAAAGGGTTTCTTATACTCAACATTGGAAAAGGGTTTCTACTCAGTGTCACCCACCACAATTAATTAGGGGGTGTGGTAATTTGTTGGAGAAAGAGGCGCGCGGAGACACCCTTGATTGATAATGAAAGAGCTGGAGTTGATGTGCGGAAATTTTTATGGTTAGCGAAGCAATGTGTATGTAGATCTACCAGGTCATTTACTTTGTTAACAGACTAGCACTTTTCAGTCATAACGTTCAAGCACACGAGCTCAACTGAGCTCAACGCACTGCTGCCCAGTAAAACTATTTTAGATCAGAGCATTTCCCATTAGTATGCACTTATTCTAGTGAACCTTAGCAACAGTTAAGATGTTTTAAGAGACAATGGGAGACAAATGGTAGTGATTGTTTATAATATATAAAAACAGGAAATATTGAGTAAGTGGCAACAAATGAAATTTATGAAATGTAATGAGGTAATAAAATGATGGTGTCTTGTGGAAGTACTCTGGTAGTTCGTGGGTGCATAACAATGTGGTGATATAATTTGTCATAACATACATGGATGTGTTTGTTCAAATCTGTCAGGGTGTGCGTCCGGTAGTGTCTGTGATATTGGTCCAGTTTGTGTGCATTTCCATAAAAATATATTTCAGTTCCGTTAACTACTAGTATTTTGTGAATTTGAAGTGCTTCAATAATGTCCTCATCTTTGTTTAAAATAACAGTAGCATTCCTTTTGTATGTGGTCCCATGAACTTTAGCCCACTTCGTCCTATAATGGTAATAGTTATGGTTTTAAGAATTTCACAATACGTATTGCTTACTCAAAGACATTGAAGGCTGATATGGTATCTGGCAGTTCAGTGGTTGCTACAGGAAAAGCTATATACATATACATAGTTGGTTCATTTTGTAATATACATTTGCAGGCGATCATATAGGAATATGTTCTCCCACCTGGACCAGTAGTGATATGGTCTTTCTGGCAGTCTTGCGTGATGCTCTGCGTGTAGCACACATACTGCTGGTAGCGCATGGCCAAGGAGTATGGTATGTTGACATAATTTCCCAGCGTGTGTGTCAAGCTTTTGAAGTATGAATGTTTAGCTTCATACCTCATGGTCCAGTGATAAACAAGTGGACCAAATCTAAAATAAGACACAATTAGTATGCAAGTTTAGTCAGTGAAAGTAACGGCCACACACCTCTACTGTTACATGTCAGTCGTGCTTAAAACACATTTATGCAGGATGTCCCTCCCAAACTAGACTGACTTTGTTTAAATACTCTAACAGAATTGACTTACAATTTATCTTCAATAATTGTTTGAGTGTACCAAAGGATGCAATAACAAACCTAGAATAATTTCATTAAGCTAGCACTATATGAGACAAGATAGCTAAATGTGCAGTGATGAAATTAATCGCAAATTTTTTTAATATAGAAATGTTATTTCATAGGAAACGTTAATTATTTTTTTGGATGTTTTACAAAACAGTGAGGATAACGATAATTATATAAAATACACCAATAAGTCGAAGACTTTCGAATCGCAGTCAGATTTGCAAAAATAACCATGTCCATGTCATCATTCGAGTGACTCTACGTTCCAAAGTAAATTTTTTTCAATGGGTATCATATAAAAGTCATAGACAACATTGGTAACATGAAGTATGGATAGGGACTACAGTTTTCTGATAGGGGTTTTTGTCACTAAAGTAATATAAATTCCTATAATAGCAGTTGTACTTACTGCAGTGTGAGTCGTGGCATGTGTACCATGAAGTGCATCTTTGATATGATGCTGTCATTTGGATATAAGTCCTTGAACTGAGAGTGGTGCAGGTAGATTTTTTGTGATAAATATCCAATTAGATCCTCTGTTGTTCTTGGACTAAACAAAATGTCTACTATCCGCATCATTATGAGATAGTTCTCCCAGTAAGGATCTCCTTCTGGAACTAGATCCCCGATGACAATAGGTAGGATTCTTCCTAGTAGCCACATTTGGGCAGCTGTGTACGTAGGTACGCAAAATAAATTAAAAAAAGGAATAATAATAATAATATTGACAATAGAGTAGAACGTTAGTTATCTGGACATTATTGCACCAGAGGGTATCCAGATAGGTGAATATTCTGGATATCTCTATATGAGCACTATGGAAGGGTGTGACCATTTGCTATTGCATTTAGGGTGTCCGGAGATAACTGACTGGCATCCAGATTACCGACACTCTACTGTAGTACACTGTGGAATTCGCCCATAGGATAATGTAATGGGTGAGTTTGTCAATGTGTAGCCCATGATTTTGTGATTGCACAGTTTAACTGCTTGATATTTTACTCAATCCAGGGTGACAACTGTAAGTGTAAGGTCCACTTAGATGGCTATTGTCTTCGAGATCCGCTTTTGACACTAGGATGACTACTATAACCCTTATGCTAATTGTGTGATAAGGGCTATTGGCGAGCGAGCAAAGCGACCAAGACACTCTCAGGTGTAACGCAGTGATATCACTTAATACTTTAAATGCCCCTATTTCACAATCACATCACTGCGCCAGCCG
>WLWD01005272.1_pt1 | contig 11717 bp, 9 predicted proteins | sample 6712731 | NCBI WGS metagenome assembly WLWD01 (sample SAMN12718690, study PRJNA576275) | sponge metagenome | isolation source: marine sponge | host: Mycale hentscheli | place: New Zealand: South Island, Marlborough, Capsize Point | collected 2014-11-01
GTATGTGTTGTATGAACCCCTGGTGGGTGTATGTGTTGTATGAACACCTGGTGGGTGTATGTGTTGTATGAACCCCTGGTGGGTGTATGTGTTGTATGAACCCCTGGTGGGTGTATGTGTTGTATGAACCCCTGGTGGGTGTATGTGTTGTGTTTGCTGCAGATGCTCCCATTCATGAAGATGATTTGGATAAAGAGAGCAACCCAGCCTATGCCAAGTTCCAGTCTGCTGATGTCAACAAAGATGGCAGTCTGGATCTATCAGAGTTCGTGCCTTTCGTGAACCCATTCAGATACGAACACATGATCCAGCACTTGATTGACGACCAACTCCTCATGTATGACACGAACAAAGACAGGGTCGTGTCACTGGACGAGTTCGTTGGTGAGCCAACACATCACACACATACACACACATGCACAAGAATGATAGACTTTGAAGTGTGTGTGTGAAGACGTTCAGCATCTGCCCCTGTGATATCATTAAGTCATCGTGTGTGTGCGTGTGTTAGCTTCATTCTTGCAAGATGGAGAAGGAGCTGCACAAGAAGAGCTGCCTGATTGGATAGAAGAAGAAAAGAAAGACTTCAAGGAAAGGCTGGACAAGAATGGAGACAATGTTCTGGACCACGATGAGATTAGAGAGTGGGTGGCTCCCACGGAGACGGCATTCAGGAAGGAAGAAGTGGAACATTTGTTCAAGCATGCGGACGTGAACACAGTATGGACACACGCACACAAACACACATACATAGCATGCACACTTTCACATGGCCAACACACTCAACCATCATTCAGCCATTTTATTTGAACTTGCAAATCAATGCTCTGTGTGTGTGTGTGTGTGTGTGTGTGTGTGTTAGGATGGTTTCCTGTCGGTGCAAGAAGTGAAGGATGAATTGGATATCTTCATCAACAGTCCTGCCACTGACTATGGCTTCACAGTCCATGAAGAACTCTGACACTATCACCTGACACCTTGAAGTTTTATTTCATGGACCTAGCTAATACAATTGTACAATTTTGATATTTTATTGTAGCAATTTAGGCCAACATTTATATAAAGATATCCTTCCTGCTTCCAATATTCATCCCACCTACCTCTTGGGCCGTCTGTTGCATGTTATTCATGGGGGGAAAGCATTTATATGTGCGAGGAGGAGGTGACGCCACGTTTTCCACCCTCCTGCGCATGACCGGTAAGTGGGCGTAGCTGGATAAAACTTGACCGCGGCAATCATCGCCCAGTGAAAGGCGTTGAAGGTGTCAGCAGAAAGTGAGAGAATAGTTCCCTGCAATTCAAAGTCACTCAGTCATGAAGCGCGCGCTGATTCTGTGTCTGGTGCTAGCTCTAGCCTTCCCCCTAGCCTACTGGTAAGGGATTGTATGTAGGTCATTTCAAGTTTCCGATTGCTGCTCTACAAATACATTGCAGCCAAGAGGAAGAGGGGGAGGAAGGAGATTGGAAGGCGGAAGAAAAAGATGAACAAAAGAACCATCCTGAGGAACTGACAGACGAGGAGTTTGACGAGGCTCTGCTCGTGCAGGACAACAGGAAGTCTCTCAAGGGCTTGTCCCCTGAGGCTGCAAGAGAGGAAGTCAGGTAAAGAGAGAGAGAGTTAGTGGTGGTGTGCAGTCTTCAATAAGGAGGTGGATTGATGACAGACTGGGGCATGTTGAGTAGGGTGGTTTTATTATAATGATATTCACGATGGGAGAAACCTCCTGGAGATCAAGCCCACCAGTTCATTATTGCACTACAGAGGGAGCACTGAGTGTGTTCCTGTCACCAGCAGTTAAACCATAACAACACAATTAGTTAGTTTAATAGGACTCATGTCAGCCCAACTGGTCAACTACAAACATTTGTATTGGTGAGAAATTACACATGAATATCAACAGACAAGCAACACTGACCGAGACAGAGAAAGAACACACACACACACACATGCACATACTAATAATTTGTTTAGTATAGTGTTTGCTGTGTAGTGAGATTGTTTCCGTTATTGATCGTGATGGAGACGGACTAGTGGACAAGACAGAGATGGTGGCTTACTTGATTCGTCTTGGAGAACACAATGACAACCAGCAGACCAACAGAGTTCTGGAGAAAATTGACAAGAACAAGGACGGGAAAATCAGCTTGGAGGAGTTCTGGGAGTACAGCGAAGGTCAGTCCATGATGGTGATGATGATTATGATGATGATGATGATGATGATGATGATGATGATGATGATGATGATTATGGTGATGATGGAGTAGATATCATTAGGTGTTCTTTCTCCTCTGTTCGCAGGTGAAGATGCAGGCATCCCCAGTGAGGACAATATGAATGATTATGATAGAGGTTTGCTGAAGAAGTTCAAGACAGCAGATGAGAATAATGATCAGTTCCTGAATGGCAGAGAGTTTGGATTGTTTGTGCATCCTCACACCAGCAACTCCATGATAGTGCACATGATCAATGAACAGATAACAGCTTACGACAAAAACGGAGATCAATTTATCTCCCGCAAAGAATACATATGTAAGTTATACACTACATCTCTTTAATGAATACAGTTCTTTAGAGTAAGCTCGTTCATCATATCTTTATATGCCCTACATTATAATACCAAACAGTACATCTCATTCATACGTCTGCATGAGCAGATCAGTGTAACCATGACAACACAGTGACGACCAGTATGGTGTGTGTGTGATTTAGTGAGCTTTGTTCCTGAGGATTTTGAAGGAGATGAGCCCAGCTGGGTGGAGGATGAGAAAGCTAACTTTGACCACGTGTTGGATAAGAATGGTGATGGTAAGCTGGACTCTGATGAAGTGAGGGAGTGGCTAGTTCCCGACACTGAGACTACCAACCAAGTCGAGATGAGACACTTGTTCATGAGTGCCGACACTAATAGGGTGAGTGGGCGGACCATCACAGGTGGGACCCACAAGGATGGGCGGGGCCATTGGTGGGTGGAGTCTGTGATTGTTGGAGTCCTGGTGGGTAAAGGACTCGCTCTCCGCATTTGATTGAAGACCGTGCTAAGTTGTGTCAGTAAATTTAATATCAGTTACAATATACATAATCCTCTTATGTACTTGATGCTATCTATGTTCTTGTTAATTGTGGTTGCTAGGACAACAAGCTGTCGGTGGACGAGATTATAGAGAGGTTTGATGCATTCCTGGATTCTTCCATCACTAATAACGGATACGCCATCCATGAGGAACTCTAAGTCTCCGCCTACTTCAGTGAAGCCACACCCACTCTGTCTCACACTGTAACCACACATCACTTAGAAATAAAGAGTTATTTTTTAATATTATTATAAATCGAATTATTAAGATGAGTGTTGTTCAACAAAAAAGAGTGAGTGGGTGTAGCTTTCTGAGAGTGTTCTTGACGAGTCCGGCCGTGCAGGTATCTGTCAACAATGATGGGTGTGGTCCTTTAAAGGTCATGAGGTCATGAAGTGTGGCAAGCCATCAGCAGTAGTCCTCTGTGTCAGGATATCGCACCCAGACTCCGTCACCAGCAACGTGTGCTCAAACTGGGCGGAACGCTTTCCATCCTAACACACACACACAACAACAGAAGTCTATACTCATTGATGAAATTGTTATAACCCATAAACCTGTTTGACAGGGTACGACACATCAAGTGAAACACTGTCATGGCTAATGCATTGGCCAAATGTCTGCCATTAGGGAAGGATTTACTACCGAGTCCTTTAGCTAACCTTCTGCCCATTCTTCTCATCTATCTACAGAATGGCACTAGATTACCACGGCAACCAAGTCCCATTCATGTCACATACAAACTTACTGTAGTCACTGCAGTCCATTCATCCGGCCACAGAGCATCTCTCCAAATACCTACACACACACACACGCATCACAAACTAACACACGCACATCATCACATACAAACATATACTCACCTTCATTAATCATAGGCTCTATAGTGAAGGTGTGGCCAGGCTTCATAATGCCCACTGCCTTGTTCTCTAAACACACAGAGAGAGAGAGAGTCTCACATGTCCTGGCTAATACTGTAGTACACACAACTCACTGGAATAATGTGGCACATTAGGTACGGTGTGGAACAATCTACAAACACATGCATGACATCTAGTCAACGCGACACACGCAAACACACACACACACTCACTGGTTGATGCCATGACCACAGTAAGATCTGACCACGGAGAAGCCATTGCTCTGGGCGTGGTGCATGATCTCGTTGCCCACATTCCGGTACTTCTCTCCGGGTCGAACTACCAGAGCAAGACTAGCATAAGACCAGCAGCAACATCACACAGTGACTTACCTAATGCTATTCCCTTCATGAGGCATTCATAGGCAACCCTTACCAACTTCTTAGCTCCCTCGTCAACCTCGCCCACAAAGAACGTCTCGTTAAGGTCACCATGGAAACCATTTTTGAATACAGTAATATCCACTGCATGAATAAACAATGCATGACATCACATGACCTATGCCATAATACCACATCACAAGACATAATACCACATCACAAGACATAATACCACATCACAAGACATAATACCACATCACATGACATAATACCACATCACATGACCCACTGAAAGACAGCTGCATGCATCCATACAGTTGGCCTGGTTGAAAAGCTCACAGAAGACTACTGACCACTCACCATTACATATGTCTCCATTCTGAAGTTCTCTTTCGTCTGGGATTCCATGGCATATTACTTCATTTACCGACCTACAGAGAAAATTGACTCATTGTGGTCATGTGACAGTCACATGACACGAGACATACGTGCAACAGGACTTTGGGAAATTGAAATAGTTGAGAGGAGAAGGATAGCAACCACGTTCCACACATGCCTAGCAACAAACATCACAACCACACAACAACAACAACAACAACAATAATAACTAGTGATGTGCTTGAGCACAAATGGCAAGTGAGCCGAAAATGACACTATTGCTATATGATTGATTTTAACTTCTAACACTCAAAGCTACTAAAAATAATGTCGACTTTTTAAATTACATTTATACGGTAAAGGGATTTAAATGCCATAGTAACCACTCGCTGCAACTGTTTGAATTAAAAAAAAACAACAGCCAAACAATACATGTTATTTAAACGTTTTCTTTGTGATATTCTTTAGCTAAGGGCTAGGGCTAGGGCTAGGGCAACTGGACTTACCTACACAATACTAACCTACGTGGTTAGTCTAGTGGACTATACATTTTCAAGTAAATACTGTTGCATATGGCTTATAAACATGACAGAGAGCATTGACTTACCACCGCCACTAACTCAAATAGAAATGGAACTCTGGTAGGTTTTCAAGTTTTAACTGCACCCGCAAAAGAATTCAAAACGATAAACAATTCAATTTCTAGGGTGAACGGGTAATGATCGATAAACCAGAGGATTCTGTTTAGTGAAGTTTGGGATGGGGTCGAATACCGAACCAACACAAAAACGCGAGGGTCAAAGTACAAAAATGACATACATACGTCCAAACATATATATAAACAAATATCCCCGAGTTTCAAATTGAGTTACCTCTAGTAGTGTCTCGCTCGTTTGCCAATAATAATAATAATAATAACTAGTGATGTGCTTGAGCACAAATGGCGAGCGAGCCTAAAGACTATACTTATTTTATATGAATTATTTTGACTTCTAACACTGAAGCTACTGAAAATAAGGTCGTTATTAAATTTAGCATACAGTAAAGGGATTTCAGTGCCATAGTAACAACTCTAACTGCTTGGAAGGAAAAAAAGAACAACAACAAAACAATACACGTTATTTAAAAGTTTTCTTTGTGATATTCTTAGCTAAGTAGTGGTTGTAACACACAATGCTTTGACACAACTGGACATGCACCTACACAGACTTACCTTCGCAGTAGTCTAGTGGACAATGTATTTTCAAGTAAATACTGTTGCGCACGGCTTATAACCATGACAAAGAGCGCATTGACTTACCACCGCCACTAACTCGAATATAAATGGAAGTCCCTTAAGTTTTCAAGTTTTAACTGCACCCGCAAAAGAATTCAAAACGGTAAACAATTCAATTTCTAGGGTGATACGGGTACTGATCGATAAACCAGAGGATTCTGTTTAGTGCAATTTGGGACGGGGTCGACCACATAAATAACACAAAAACGCGAGGGTCAAAGTAAAAAATGACATACGTACGTCCAAACATATATACAAATAAATATATAAACATCCCCGATTTTCGATTGTGTTACCCCTGTAAGTGTCTCGCTCGCTACGCTCGCTAGCCAATAATAAAGCACCAAAGGTGCGAACCCTCAGCGCTATTAAACACTACCTAGCTATTACAATATAATCTCCATCCAAAAGAACAAGCAATCTGTTAGCTATAGAGGCATGAAAATAGCTTGACCAAATGGTACATGGAAACTCTGTCTTCATAAGAGAAGCTAAACTAGCCAGAAACACTCACCGATATGCATTTTCAACACAATACTTCACTTCTTTCAACTCCGTTAACTTCCCTGAGCATAAATCAACTACACTGCTGGCTGCAAGAAATTATTTGCTCACGTGATTATGACGTGATGCTAGGGGGCGTTGCCCATATAAGCTGGTACCTACTGCGGAGCTGAAAGTTTGACATTTTCTCAACGATTAGCCCGAAATTAAAAAAAGTAGCACAATAAAAGGTCTTAAATCTTCATCCTGAGTAAGTTCATACCTGAATCAACTGATAATTGTTAGTATTCTCCAAAATCAGAGCGTGACAGACAGACAGACAGACAGGACGACTACTATAACCCTCTCGCGCATGTGCGCTAAGGGTAACTAATGGTTGTTATATAATTCAAAGTGAACCATTAAGGGTGCTCTCACATAGCAACGCCTGGCGGTGTCAGTATGCACTCCAGATGAATAGTCGCCATGTTATTAACCAGAATCACGCCCGTTTTGCCAAACAATAGTGCCCGTGAAATGCAGCTGAACCTCAACCATTCTCTCAGGTATAGCTCAGGAGTGCACGGGTGGGTGGACTGATCACTACCTCGCCAAGACTTGGGGCCACATGGTGATTCTATAACAAATAGATATTATTATTTTACAGAAATAATCGCCCATACCTCACATGCCACGATGAGTATGTAGAGAAGTAAAATAAGAGATGAACATAAACTCATTGTTGTGGTGCACACATGTTGGTAGACAAGTTATATGTGACCGGTTCTGTGAAAATCGGCCTAAACGCGGCAAAAATTGTCACGTAAAAGAGTTGCTAAGGCTAGGGGGCATGCCTTGTATCCGTATACTATTACCACATCTCCGGGACACTATGGACTAAACTGGTTGCAGGGGATTGAAAGAAGTTGTAGAGGCTTAATGGCCTCCTCCAGAAACTATGCTGGCAGGCATTGCGTGAGTACGTGGATTATGTAGAACAACAAGTGAATTAGTTAGCTACAGTTTTTCCCCGCTGTAAGTGAAAAGCCCGCCAATAGATTTCTTAGCAACGCTCCGTACACGAGTCCAACCGGCTAGTGTTTCTAGCCTCATAGCGTGAGTTCTAGAGCACGCCAGAGCTTACAACGTGTCATAAGCTAGAGCTAACTGGTGTCTATCCATTTCTGCCATAAAAAAAATTTTTTTGAAAAAAATCGACCCATAAGGCTTTGCCCCGGGATGCTGAAAAAAATGGTTTGCCGCGTTTAGGCCGATTTTCTCAAAACCAGTCACATACACGTATACGAAGACTCAGCTTCTAAACGTCTGCAGTCAGCCCACAGTACTGGGGTCTAATGGACCACTTCTTGAGATATGACAGACCTCTGCTCTTTCCTTGTGCTTCTCTCAGTAGCACTTGCTAGTCTGCAGAAACGAAATAGCTCTGGCAAAATCAGAAGTCAATTCAACACACGCTAGCAACCGTGGTCTGTTCCGCGCGTGTTTCATGCGCAAAGAGTGTGAGCACACCCTTAAATAAGGTTGTGATATCCCTCGATATCCCTTACCTCATGCACAACTTTATGAAGCCACAAGTAGTGATACGCTATGATATCCCTTACCTCATAACAGCTATGACATCCCTTACCTCGTGAACAGCTATGACATACATTACCTCATGAACAGCTACGACATCCCTTACCTCATGAACAGCTCTGTCTATCTCATCAGTAGTCACTCCTGGTCTGATCATAGCAGCTGCAACATCCAACACTTCTCTACCCAGCTAAACAAACACATGCACACACACATATCTCATCCACAACACCCTCCATAAACCACACCCACTTACACGGCCTGCCTGTCTCATTCCCTCAATCTCGCTTGGTGGAAGTTGTTGAATGACAGCTGCCTTCTTGGCTTCTCTCTCTGAGTGAGCAATTCCTGACTCGGCATAATCTGGACGAGCAATGTGATCCGGAACAACTCTAGTAGCACTCTAACACACAAACATACTCCATGATGCATGCGAACATGCAAACATACTTCATGATGCACTCTAACACACAAATATGCTAATATCATTAATGTGGCCATGGTAACCACGGTGATAGGAATTAAGTTATATAAACCAAAAAAAGTATGAAAGCAAAGGGGGGGAGGGGTGCAGTGTGTGATGAGGGGGGAGGGGTGCAGTGTGTGGTGAGGGGGGAGGGGTGCAGTGTGTGGTGACAAGGCTAATAGAACTGATTTATAGTGCTTCCCGGTGTAGTGAGTTGGTAAAGGGTCTGGTCATGCGAGGTTAACCCCAACAAATAGACTATCCTACTCATACACATATACATTATCAGCAGTGAAGAGCGTGTGTTTTGTGGTTTAAGAGTTCATGTGAGAAATCACCTCTTCAGATTGCATCCCAATATTATTGGGGGGGGAGGCTCAAGCCCCCGAAACTTACCCCCTTCCTATGCCACACTGTGTGTGTGTGTGTGTGTGTGTGTGTGCGTGTGTGTGTGCGCGTGTGCGTGCGCGTGTGTGTGTGCATGTGTGTATAATATCCCTCACCAGTGGATAAGGCCTCAGTTGCCCAGTGAAAGCATAGCCTGGCCAGGGATTGTAAGCTGGTATAACACGGGTTGTCTTTGGAGCTAGGGACACAGAAAAATGTTTTTTAAAATTACATACCCCATCCTTCAAGACATGCCCTACATGTCACACCTGACTTCCTATGAATACTCTTGTGATCCTTCCAAAATCCTTTGAAACAATCCTGCCACAGAGACCATTCATAGATTTAACTAAACAGCTCGTACATGCACCGCTAAAGACTTACCTGGGAGCAGAAGAAACTTCCCTTGATGTCTTGCTTGATACACGTCGGACATTGCAAAGTTGCAGGTTTGTCACACCCCGTAGTGAGGCAGATTTGCCCGTTGGTATCCATGACAGACCTACTCTCCTCAACAAACAAACAGCAATCTAACAACCTTCACATTGCTGGAGTCAGTCTGTCTCAGTGGCATGACAAAACCCTTTACCATTTATCTGGTAAAGGGTCTGGCCATGCTCAGACTTCCCTTAAATCCTCTATTCTTCAGAGCTGGAGTGACTGGTGTTTCAGTGAAGTATAGGCAGGCATGTGTAGGAAGAAGCTGCTGATGATACTGGCTTAACTGTGCAACAAGTAGTAGTAAGTTGTGAAGATATGGCATAGTATAGAATGGCTATATTATTTATTTGGTCTAGAATTGTGTGAAGGAGAAATAGTAGAAGATAAAGCATACCAGAAACACTGAATCAGTGAAGACTTTTCAAGATACCTTTGATGTCCTGGCAGAATTTTCAACAGGAATAGGAAAAATCAAATGGTTAGATGAGTTGATATTTAACAATGCAATCTTTTAAGCTGTTTGCAATAACTGGTGTAAAATAGTTAACCACACCAACTTTCGGAATTATTGCTAGATAACCACCTTCCCCCTAGGGTTTCCTCCTCAGGATCGGGTTGTTTATCAGCGATAATTCCTCAAACACATGGTTAAACTATTAAATATAAGTAAATAATAATTAAACCATACCATTGGTTTGAAGAATTGTCGCTCCATCCCGGAAAGGGCATTTATCCCAAATTGTCATGGTTTAACTATTTTATACCATACCATGGTTATAGCCTTATAGTATTTCATACTGTGTAAACGACCTAATATTAATAGCAGGTTTTGACGGGAAAATTTGGTCCAACATTAACAATTACTAGCAAGTACACCACCACACAGTGGCGCGTGATTGCAAAGTAAATGCAGTAGCATAAATTATTTTTATTCATTATCTCCGCTACCACTTGGTTAAGGTTGCATCAGTTTCTCTCTCCTGCTCTCCTTTTTCATGAACTATCTCAGTTTTTCTTATACCCTCATTTCCTTTCTTCAGTTTGTCATGGAGTCCCTCTTCCTTTGTCTATCTCTCCTGCTTCTGAGTCTCTCTGTCCTTCTGTCATGATTGTGGACTTGGTTTTGCGAATATTTTACTTCTTTACCAAACTTGTTTAAGCTCATGAATTATTCATGAATACACACCATCGTGGTTACTGACACACAAGTGTATTGTTATATAGACTGAGCCAGCGAGGGTCTCTCTGAAATACCATCTACAAGAAGTGTACCGTACACTGGGAAAGAGTGAACTGACAAGTGTTGTAGTGATCATGTCAGTACATATGACTGTCCACAGGAGACCTGGCGTAATACAGCAACCATGATTGTGAGGAAGGGATCGTAGAATGTATACATATGTATGTGGCATAGCATGGATCACACTACTAGCATTGCATCCCAACATGAAGAGGAAATACTCATGCATGTTCCATGTCTGATGAGTCAGGTCGTAAAGGCTGGCCTCTCAGTTGTTATCTGAGACTTTCACTCATAGTGATTAGACAGCGATTGTTTATTGGAATTGGTTCCCCCTGCATTGGACTCCCTCTAACTATGTAGCTAGGGACTAGTTATGCTATTTTAGCTGTGGTTTGATAAGTATAGATACTGATGTGTAACAATGAGGAGTTAGAAATGATGCAACGAGCAACAGAAGGTGATATGTGAATACACATGTATAATGAAGGAAGAATAGTGCGTGCTAGCTAATGTGGAGTGATGGTGATATGATAACTAGTGGAATGTTCAGCTTTGGCTTTGGTCTTCAACACAACACAATATATTTACAGAGAGCATTGGCTATGCTGTTGCAATTGAAACAATACAAATTTTGAGGTGTGTATGGAAAACTTAACACACACACACATACAGACTCACCCATATGCACGCCTCAAGGTGGTGTTTCAATAAGCAGCTGCCAGGACTAAGCTGTTCTTATTATTATTACTAGTGATGTGCTTGAGCACAAATGGCGAGCGAGCCTAAAGACTATACTATTTTTATATGAATGATTTTGACTTCTAACACTGAAGCTACTGAAAATAAGGTCCAGTTTTTAAATTTAGCATACAGGGTAAAGGGATTTCATTGCCATAGTAACAACTCTCTGCAACTGCTTGGAAGGAAAAAAACAACAACAAAACAATACACGTTATTTAAAAGTTTTCTTTGTGATATTCTTTAGCTAAGTAGTGGTTGTAACACACAATGCTTTGACACAACTGGACATGCACCTACACATACTTACCTTCGCAGTAGTCTAGTGGACAATGTATTTTCAAGTAAATACTGTTGTGCAAGGCTTATAGCCATGACAAAGAGCGCATTGACTTAC
>WLWD01005206.1_pt1 | contig 11715 bp, 5 predicted proteins | sample 6712731 | NCBI WGS metagenome assembly WLWD01 (sample SAMN12718690, study PRJNA576275) | sponge metagenome | isolation source: marine sponge | host: Mycale hentscheli | place: New Zealand: South Island, Marlborough, Capsize Point | collected 2014-11-01
GCAAGTCAAACATCGACGAACATCGACGAACATAGACGACAGTTAAATGAGCACGCATGCTTTCCTTCAGGTATCCTTGCAGGCCTGACGACAGTTAAATGAGCATGCGTGCTTTCCTTCAGGTATCCTTGCAGGCCTGACGACAGTTAAATGAGCATGCGTGCTTTCCTTCAGGTATCCTTGCAGGCCTGAACACACTCCCGGGTAGGAGAAGCTCCATCTGACACTCTGAGGACAAGAACTAACTTCCCTACAGTCCTCATATAATGTCTTTCCATTGCAGAAGACAGTAGCCACTCTGACAAGTCCACCAGCCCCTGGATGGACTTCATGTACTCTAGCTAATGGCCAGACTCGATGTAAAATGTAAATGATGAAACTGAAATCATTGTGAATAGCATAAATCAGTCTCTTCACTCTCTTTACACTCTTCTAGTCTCTACAGTCTATTTAGTCTCTTCTAGTTTCTTTAGTCTCTTCTAGTCTCTTTAGTCTCTTCTGGTCTCTACAGTCTCTTTAGTCTCTTTAGTCTCTTCTTGTCTTATGATCCTTTAGTCGTCTCTTCTAGACTCTTCTAATCTTTTCAGTCACTTTAGTATCTTTCAGTCTCTTTCGTCTCTTCATTCTCTTCAGTCTCATCCAGTTTCTTTAGTCTCGTTAGTATTTCTTAGTCTTTTCTGTCTATTTTAGTCTCTTCTAATCTATTCAATCACTTTAGTCTCTTCAGTCTCTTTAATCGTTCCAGTATCTTTATAGGATTTGTGTCCATAAAATACAAGAAAAAATATTAATCTGGAGACATTTATTTATAATATGACAATTTTATTGATAGCACTAATTGAAGTTGAAAGATAAAAACGGGGGAAATTTTATACTTCTGTCTACACTACTCTCATTAGATGTATTCTCTCTCTTTTACAGGCTATTTTAAACAATCTCTCATGCCATACAATAAATTTACCCTCCTAGAACATTTTTCTAATGTGTCAACTTCAGGGAATGTAGCTATAAAACTGCACATCCTATTACTACAGATTACATAATATGGAAATACTTCTCTAGAATCACAGTTTTTGTTGCTAAATAGCTACAGTATTGTAGTCACTTATACAGTCCCTAAGACTTCTACACCAAGTATTAAGCAGTGTCATATGATTTATTGTGCCATCTACCCATATTTTAAAGTATTACAATTGTTTTGTTTACAGGCAGTTGAATTTCCTTGTAGTGTCCTGCAATTTATTATACTTTCATGCAAACCCATCTAGATTAATATCGTATAATCTGTAAATTTTGTTGTGGTCTTCTAAAGTCTCTAATGTTATCCTACAGGATTGTATATTCCCTTAAAGTTGTTGTAACTTTACAATAGTGCTTCTTTTATCTTCTAGTAGCTATTTTACTTGTTCCAACCTTCTTTTCAAATGATCATCCTCAAACCATACTTTAGCAGTTTTTTAAATAATCACCAAGTTTCCAAGACTTGTTTTATATCATATATATTCTTGCTGCTTGTAAACGCTTTAATTCTCTAGCAATATTGCAGTTTTATAGTCTCTCATATCTTAGTAAATCTCTTACAATTATTTCTATCATCTAATTATTTTAATTATCCTATGATTCCTTGAATTACTTTAATCTTATATTGTCTTATAACATCATTCTACGGTGAATTTTATAGGAGTCTTCCGTTTTAACAGCCAAAAAACTACCTGATGCCTTCAGTACTTGTAGACATTATAACAACTGCTACAAACTTGAGAGATTTTCAATGAATAATAAGAGACTGCAAGACAATTTAAAGACTATTAGGAATGATTCAATATTATTTGTTACAATAACAATTTTTTTACTTATTAGCTAGCTTTTCTTCAAAATAAATGACTGCAATAGAATTGTATGAATTTTAAAAGATTGCAAGAGGTTGTGAAAGTATGTAGACCTTGAGAGATTATATGACAAAGTTTACGGGACTGAAGAGACGTGGAGTCTGTGACTTTAAAATATAGGAATGTAAAAGTTGAAAGTGATCACAAGCCTCTATAGCAATTAGAATTCTACAAATTGTATTGTGAACTGATCACATGCAATTATTGAAGGAGATTATGAGGGACTGCAATAAATGCAAGAGACTGTATAAAACACTGATAAACACCATATAGTACATTAGTGGACTACAATTAGCTAAAAATTAAGTTATAAACTGTGTGTTCTAAAAAAAAAATGACTAAGTGACTAATTTTTTGAGGATATAATTGTACAGAATTGAGCACAGCAAGTTTACCAAAAATTCCATTAGTAATTATAATTAAATTTGGAAAGCACAAAGCAGTGACTATGAGATTGGAATTGTGATAAGTTGATGAGAGACACCACAGTTGAATCAATGCAACTATTTACTTAAAGTACAGTAACATTTGTTGATCTTGTAATAGTGGATTATATGGCAATATGGAAGACTGTAAAATTTACAATACAGTAATACAAAATAATCTTTAAGTACTTTACACATCATCTAATGATGTGTAAAGTACTTAAAGAGACTTTAAAACTGTAACAACCTTGAAAGGATTGCAAGATGCTTATAAACAGTAGGTACTAGGTTACTATAATAATAACAAAACGGAAATAAGTGATATTATTATTATCAGTTTTTGTAACATTAATTTATCTTTATTACTATACATGCCATTTTAAGTAGTGTGCAACACTTTCTGATCAAATTTGCTGCATAGGCCAATAATTTGACCATCATCCATAGTTAAGCTTTGAAAATTAAGTTAGCTTTAATATGTTACATAATATTGTCAATATTGTGTATTAAAATGTAAAACCTTTTGCCAGGAAGTTTAAGGGGATGCACAAAATGGTAAATCATTAGCAGTAAAGATGGCATTTGAATTATTTCCAGTATTGTTTGTTTTTAAAACATAGTACATGCCTAATGGAGCATTTCATTCTTGAAAACAAAGTGGTTTGATTGTTTGGAAATTTGCATGATGAAGTGTTTAAAGATAACACTACCAAATAAGTGTGTTGTTGCTGTTTTGAATGCCTATTACAAATTTTATGTGGGCCTTGCAGTTTCTAACTGTCTTTCAGTCTTGCTCAATGGCACAACAATATATTTAGCTCTTATTCCTGAGTACTTCTTCAGGTTACTTAAAATATATAGATGGATGTGGGTTATATACCTACCCAGCAAACATGCTTGTCATGAGCTTAGTCATACTAGTACCCACACCATTCATTTATTTATACATTATTGAACTAACTATTTTGTTCATTTCTGCCCTGACTATTTGCAAGTTAACTTTATATTACATACTGTTTCATCTAGCAATGAAGTTACATAAACATTAGAAGTTTCACAAGCTTAGTTTAGAATGAAATACTTCAAGCCTAACCCCTTAGCTTTGAGCAGATACTACCAACCGTTGTTTCCTCCTACCGTCACTATAAGTGTTGTATAGTAATTGATGTGTATAACAGTTTTTACTACGTAGAACTGATAGTCATTTCAACAGTTCATTGATATAAGTATATAAATATTTCCGATCATATTGCAGAGGAGATTCCTCATAGCTAGCTGCCTTGTGGACCCAAATGCCAAGGTCCATTACCACCTTGCAATGTCTAAAGAAACAAATCTTCTGCAAATTTGCGCACACACACACACACAAAAAAAAAAAATTTGAGTCCATGATAAGAAAGATTATTAAACTGATATTATTTTTATGATAATAAATTTGTATATGAACACACTGATTGACATTGAATGATTAAGTCAGGGGAACTATTATACTTTTGTCTACATTAGTCTTATGCCATAAAATAAATTTACGTTCCCAGAACTTTATTTGTAGAGTGTATAACTTGAGGCTATGTAGCTATAAAACTACACATCCTATCACTTCACATTACAAATGGAAATACTTCTCTTACAATTTTCAATTGGCAGCCTCTGTTTGTTTGTTTTGTTTTTTTTTAGTTTTTTTTGATGACCTTTATTGTGAAACAACAAAATAGAGGGGAAAAAGAGCCCTATGTTTCATAACAATGCATTAACAATGAATTCGCACCAAGCATTCAAGTTTAATGGCTACAGATTTTTAATAATTACCCGGACCAAATCCGCGGAGGAGGACCGAATCCGCTGTGACACCAGCCGGAATGTATTCTAGTGCACTAAAAAAAATTGTGAATTTAAACTCCAGCAGCAAATAGGGAAGTCAGTTCATATTAACTTAGTTGGAGAATGCCATTATTGAAGAGACAGAAGAAGAGAACAAAATAATCCAAAATATACTACTTGGGTGATGCTTGCTAGCGACAAGCAACGCTTAATTAGTGTTGATATTTGGGAAATCCTGAACAAGTTTTATCACTGATGATAGCTAGTTGGTTGAGCACTGATCAAGTGATTGAGAAGGGAGACATTGCACCTAATTTTACATATACTATAGATGCTGCTTAGGATATGTTTGACAATAATATCATTTTGTGTAGCTTCCAGAGTTATTTAGCATTTTGTCTTATCTTTTTCCTAGCTACCTGTTTAAATGGGGAAAAAACAATATAATTTCCTCATTAAAACCAAGTTATATAAAATAAAAAAACATAGTAACTGTGGGGGTTTCGGACTTGGGCGAGGGTTGCTCCGGCTCCTAGCAGATACTGTCAGGATGGGGTGGCCCTCGGGTCGCTGCCACCAGAGTTCTTCTAGATACTGGGACGCGGTTAGGAGGTTGTTAGAAACTCCGCCGTGCCCCACTGCCACTATCTCAGGGTTTAGACCGAGTAAATAAAAGTAAGATCCAATCTGAACTGATGAAACGCATGCGTGACCGAGTTTATATATTCGGAGTCACGCATGCTCACAAACAATCTGAAATAGCGCTCACCGGAAATCCGGGACAAAACTCAAACTCTAAATAATGCATACACTAAGACTACAAACAACTAAATGACATTAACTATGGTCACTATAGTACTGAGTGACTTGACATAATGTAATTATTATTTGGAGGAAGCCAGGCTAGTCTCTCCCGTTGCAAGCTGGTTAATGTTAGTACGCATGCGTTCGGCCTGCTTACCAATAGGGACTTCCCTCCGCTTTGGGGGAAAACCCCACGGCCAGTTGGGGCCGTGAGGGTAATTTGCCTAGCCTGGCTATCACACCATTAAATGGTGGAAAAATGAAATAGTGCTGTTACATAAACTAGGCAATGAAAGGAAGGTGTAGGGGAGGACGGTGGGAGAACCGACCAAGATGTTCAACCACTTAGAATCCGCCTGTGTAACGCGGCAGCCAAGTACACGTGTAGCTTACACGCCTGCGCAGAGTATACTCTCAATAGGTCATACTACATCATACCACGTGACCACATGCATGTAGGTTTACCAACCCTGCCCCCACGAAGAGAGACCAGCAGGCTCCCTCCGTTAACCTCATTTAACTATGTTAAATAGCATTGCTAATAAATAAAGACTGATCTCATGACCATGCATATACGTTCTATATCTTCTCTCTTTTCTTCGTTCTCTCCTTGGCTTCTGATCTCGCCGTGACTTCTCCCTCTCTAACGGGCACGACTTTTGCAGGGCACGACTTTTGCAAGGCCGGCCCGCCCCCCCCCCCCCCCCCCCCCCCCCCCCCGATCCAAGAGAAGTCAGAGGACTCTTCTCTCTTCCCCCGGATCCTGGCCCTACAGTAACCATAATAGCTAATTAGCAGGCTTAGCAGAAAAAAATGTACAGCTGCATGAATATTAAATTCAATTGCATATGATTGTTTGCAATGATGCACTACTGGCAGAACTAGCCCTTATTATTACTAGGAAAATTATGAGAAGGTCCCGTTTTTCATCACGTTCAATAATGGTTATTTGCAGTTAAAAGCTGAAAATTCAACGCAGACACATAGCTAGCTGACAACAATAGCTATTGTATAGGAACTTAATGATGAGAAAGAGTATAAGTATGCAATTATTTTGAAGGGGTTTAACTCAACAAGTTAGCTCTTGTTAATTAATGGTTATAGTATCATAATATCATGTAATGTAATTAATGTTATAACGTACAAGTTTCTTTTTGACAAATATTTCACAACTTAAATGAAATTGGTATTGCTGATTAATAAAACACACCCACACCCACACACGTGATGATATGGTAATTCTGTCTCACAGTTGTGCTTCTTCATAATCTACATAGGCCTCGTTACTACTCTCGTGTTTGATGGCTCCACTTCTTCTTTTATTGGCTCCATTTTTCCTTTTTGTCCCCATCTCTTAAGGATGGAGAGCCATGGGCCCAAGCAATTTGTTGGTGTAATAGTTTGTAAAATAGCTTTTTAAATTCTACTGTTGCAACCATTTGAATAATTATGGTAAGCTTATTCCTGGTAATATAAGCTCCTATACAACCAAAATAAAAGTCTTTACGCTTGTTTCGCGTAAATTTCTCCACAAATGATCGTGCTTTTTCGACAATTGAAAGCTCTAAAGCTTTCTCTCCTAGATCCCCATCTGTCTATGGTTAGCTTTCAACCACTACAAATTTACTAACATTAGAATAATTGAAGTGATTGAATACAGCTAGTGTCTCTTTATTTGAAGTAGAGGAATAAAATGTAGAAGATGGTCTTTTTCTTTCAGTCTAGTTAACTTTAATGAATAAGTACAAATATTGACTTGAAAAACACCCATTAGAAAAGGCATTATAGTATAAAAATGCTAAGAGGTTTTGTATCAGGGAGAAAGTATAAAAATGAGTAGATTTTTGCCATTACAATTCTATACTCTAAAAATGTATTTATATTTAGTTTACCTCAATTCTATAACTTCTATTCACTAGTTTGGTAACATTCAGTTTAATTACAAAATAATATACACTCTTCTACACTTTCGTGCACACTTGTTCACTGGACACACCAAGACTAACTTTCGTGACTTGACTATTGGATAATGGATTTTCAAGTAAGAAATGGCTGTTATTTGTGGCTAGCTATAATTATGATAAACAGAGCATTAGCCAAGACAACTTACCACCGCCATAGAAAATGAACTCCTAAGTTTGTAAGACTTACCTGCATCCACAAAAAAAAATCAGATATGTCAGACACAACCTAATTCAAAGGAGTAAGCCATTCACTGGAAAAATATCCAGATTTCCTGTACTTTTGACGCTTCAGGAAATGTATAGGATAGTTAGTTGTCATCTTTCCTGTACATGTTGTATACCCTCCATGCCATGTTTCCCTGCTTCAATCCTATATCTTCACGACACATGAATTAACCTTAACATGTACTGTATGCTTGCAATTCATAAATCCTGTACTTATCAGACACAACATGACAGTCCAACTATTCTATATATGTTCTATAGCAGGATAATACAATTTTCTATTCATTTGTCAGTTACTACAGGACAGCCCACTTGATTCTACACCTGTCCTTAATCAGTATTGTTCATATAAACTGCACTTGTCCTTTCCTACAGTAAACTTCATAAACTCTGGACCTGTACTGTACCACAGCACTCCACTTACCGTGCACCTGTCCTTAACCTCCTGATACTTCATTTTATCTATCGCTAATCCTGGACAAGTACACTTCATATAATGTGCACCTATCAGGTACTCCAGAACATGCAATGTTGCCCAGTATCTGCACTGTACTACGACACTCCACCTTACCGTGCACCTGTCCTTAACCTCCTGATACTTCATTTTATCTATCGCTAATCCTGGACAAGTACACTTCATATAACGTGCACCTATCAGGTACTCTAGAACATGCAATGTTGCCCAGTATCTGCACTGTACTACGACACTCCACCTTACAGTGCACCTGTCCTTGACCCCTGATACCTCATTTTATCTATCGCTAATCCTGGACAAGTACACTTCATATAACGTGCACCTGGCAGGTACTATAGGACATACAATGTTTCCCAGTATCTGCACTGGTTAACTTTTTAACGACAACTCACCTACCGTTTGAACCTGTCCTTGACTCCTGATACCTCATTTATCATCGCTAACCTGGACAAGTACACTTCATATAACGTGCACCTGGCAGGTACTATAGGACATACAATGTTGCCCAGTATCTACACTGTACTACGACACTCCACCTTACAGTGCACCTGTCCTTGACCTCCTGATACTTCATTTTACCTATCGTTAATCCTGGACAAGTACACTTCATATAACGTGCACCTATCAGGTACTCTAGAACATACAATGTTGCCCAGTATCTGCACTGTACTACGACACTCCACCTTACAGTGCACCTGTCCTTGACCTCCTGATACCTCATTTTATCTATCGCTAATCCTGGACAAGTACACTTCATATAACGTGCACCTGGCAGGTACTATAGAACATACAATTTTGCCCAGTATCTGCACTGTACTACGACACTCCACCTTACAGTGCACCTGTCCTTGACCTCCTGATACCTCATTTTATCTATTACTAATCCTGGACAAGTACACTTCATATAATGTGCACCTGGCAGGTACTATAGAACATGCAATATTGCCCAGTATATCTGCACTGTACTATGACACTCCACCTAACTGTGCACCTGTCCTCAACCTCATTATACTTCATTTTACCTATCACTAATTCTGGACAAGTACACTTCATATAACCTGCACCAAGCAGGTACTCTAGAACATACAATGTTACCCAGTATTTGCACTGTATAATTTTACATTTCTATTATGGTTTACTTGTTCTAGCCTCATACTCAAATAAAAGTTAGGTTGTGACCTTCTAGTAAGGTAAGTAAGAACCACAACAGATACAAAATATTTCAACCATCACCTTGTGCGCCTTATAATTTACAAACCAAAAACCCTTTTCCAGATTAGTATAGGTAAGTATCGCTTAGCAAAATGTGAAAACGCTTTACCGTAAAAGCATAATGCGGTGCGCTTTGTTTCTTCGACTTCGCTTTAATGTATTGACGGTTGGAGGGAAGCGTCTCTATTTGGATTGGTGAGTACTTTCTAGCTAGTCAGTTTTTCTTAATGGGAACTGAATTCTGTTTTACTTGTACAAGTATACAAAATGCTGTAAGTTTTTAGCTGCATCACAAATCTTCGTTTGGTCATGTTACTGTTAACAGTTTGTTTTTAAAGATACTCACATAACCTACTGATATTAAGTATATATGAATGAATGCTGAGCAAGGATGACTGAATTACAATAAGGTTGTTGATAGATTGAAATTTTATCACCTAAAGGGGTCTGGAAAAAAGAAAAATTGAAAACATCGTAGTTGTCGCCGGGGAATCGAACCCAGGACCACTGGCTTTAGCCACCAGTGCTCTAACCACTGAGCTACGACAACCCAAAATTTCCAAGACCTTTTCACATTTTACCGTTATACTGTTGAGTAGTACCTCTTGCTGCAGTCTCGTAGTCAACAGACCACCGATTATGTGCCGTCAGAACACCTTTTTGGTGTCGACCAGAAACACCTCCCCTTCTGGAGAGGAACCATAACTAGTGGGTTGAAAAGGCTTTATCATCACAATTGTCAAGTTCTGACCCTTCATAAAATAGATTGAAGCTTTCTCACCTAAAGGAGTCTGGAAAAAAAGCAAAGGAAAATGTGAAAAAATCTTGGTTGTCGCCGGGGTTGAACCCAGGGCCACTGGCTTTAACCACCAGTGCTCAAACCATTGAGCTATGACAACCCTTGATTTCCCAATAATTTCTTGCAGCCCAAGGGGTAGTTTGCTTTATGTTCAGGGAAGTTAACAGAGTTTAAAGAAGTGAAGTTTCGTGTTGAAAATGTATACTGGTGAGTGTTTCTGGCTAGTTTAGTTTCTTCTCTAATGAAGACAGCGTTTCCATGTTCCGTTTTCATTGCTTGAGCTATACTGATGCCTCATTAAAATAGCTAATAGATTGCTTTTTCTTTAGGTCTGAGATTATATTGTAATAACTATAAAATGTTTAGTAGCGCTGAGGGTTCGCACCTTTGGTGCTTTATCTTATATAGTAACCAAAAGATGATGTAGTTACACTGGCCATACAGGTTCTTCCATCTACCCTGTGTGATTCTCTTGCTTGCACATAGAGATGCACTGATACACTATTTTGTGATAGTCATATTTGCGTATATTTCCTCTCAATAATGCAGATTCAGATATTGATATCAAAATAGGGTCAGAATTTTTGATTTTTTTTACAGACATTTTGTTATACTTTCCTTCACTTTAAAGCATAAAAAATTAACTTGAAACTTGATAGCTCTACTGACAGCTTGCCTTTGCTCTATGGCAGCCTTCAGTGAGCCTATAGCGCAACCCCACCTCACCAATAGCCTATTTAGTGACTTGAAGACCCCAACTATAAATGTAGGTGTGGCTGTATCAGTACAGGTACTGTATTGGCGATATTTCTAATTTTCAGCTAATACAGATATCTTATCAATATTTGTGTGTATCTGTAGATACTGATTATTATATTGGCACATCAGGGCAACTCAACTTGCATACCAACTAATTTCCATGATAACCTAGTACCTGCGGTTATGCATGTCAATCAGAAAAGGTAAGCTTACTTCATGTATGGTAATTATGTTTGAGTTCTGTGTGTATATGTGCATGTATATTGGAGTGCATGTGTGAAAAAATCACTTGTTGCTGCATCCTAAGCTAGAGCATCAGATTCAGAATTCAATTTCCATCAACATTGAGTTATTGTGTGTGTGTGTGTGTGTTTCCTTTGGCATGAATCCTCAATTATCAGCATAGCGTTGTGCCTCGAAACACAAAACACATCTTGCTAGCTAAACAACCAAATTGTTACTTTGTGGACCAATAGTAAGCAAATTTTATACTGGATAGTCCGTCCTTACTTTCTTTTTTGAATCACTATTTGTAGACTCTAAGCTAGGCTTAAGTAAAAGCAGTCAGGCTAAAATTATCAGCTACGATCATCAAATGTTGACCCTACGTTACATCCAATACATTGATTACTGACTGACGAAAAAATATTCCAGCATAACTTCCTACGTTGTCAAACTATGCTTCATAACATGCACCACTTTAATATTCACTTACATATGATTACCCTATACCAAATGTATTCAATAGTATTATTTATGTAAATTTTGTTGCGGCAATAAAGTGTTTTTGTTTTTACTGGAGCAGTTGTTGCAACTATGTAGCCTACAAGGTAGCTAGTTAATGAATAAGAGTATTGCTTGTTTTCTAATTGGACTAAATGCTGAGTGCTAAAGCCTGCCATTAGGCAACTGCCTTCTACCCTCAACTATCTGGAGACAATCTAAAAGCTTGCCAATAAGACCTATGCACTCTAACTAAACTATTCTCCTAAGTACCTCTGATGCTGAAAGTTTACTAAAATCTGTGCACTTCTTCTGTATAGGTAATAATAGAGATGGTGAAGTCGATAATAAATGTCAACCTGTAATAGAGGACTATGTATTTTTTTTTATATATGTTTTTCTTATTGTATTTACCACAACTCACTGTTTTATGTTATTGATGCCAATGTCTCTATTTAATTACAAGGCTGTTGCAAGCTTTAAATGAATCACTAAAGATGCAAATATTCAATGCTACTATGCACTCAAGCAATTACAATATCAATTCTTGCTATTTATTGCTCACTTGATTGTGTGAAGAGTGGGATGTTACCTACGAAAGCTTACAATCATATGGCCA
>WLWD01005386.1_pt1 | contig 11706 bp, 6 predicted proteins | sample 6712731 | NCBI WGS metagenome assembly WLWD01 (sample SAMN12718690, study PRJNA576275) | sponge metagenome | isolation source: marine sponge | host: Mycale hentscheli | place: New Zealand: South Island, Marlborough, Capsize Point | collected 2014-11-01
CGGGGAAGTGGGGTAGGAGTTAGGGGGCAATTGTGATGTATTTGGGGACTAGGTGACATCAGGTTGAGTAGCTAGGGTTGATTGATTAGGCGGTACAAGTGGGGCAGAGGGGTGTGATACACGGTCCAGCAGGATGTCACGAGCTACCAAAAGGGTCCTCAGTTCCTTTTTCTTATTTTGACATCATGTATATATGTATATTTCTCCCACTTACTTGCAGCCTTGGGGGGTAGTGGCCGCTATGCGCCCCCTCCCTTGGAGGTATGGTGAGCCCAATAATGAGGGCATGACACAATTAGCACTAATTAACACCCTTGATACTTACAATTTGGGCTCACCAAAAGCCCCCCCCCCCACGGCTGCAGATAGTGGGTGGGGCCTACTCTATTCTGCAGATTGACGCCACACCCCCAACGGCCCATGACACCGCCAAAATGTGAATGGATAAGAGGAATCTGTCACTGTAACAACCACTCTGCAGGACTCAAGGTACTGGAGGTGTCGACATTAGTATCGTCTCTGCTCTAGCTTCTTTAATGACAGGACTAGCTAATACTGGATAGGTGACTTGGGCTTGCCTCCAAATGACTTCTTGATAGTGAGCTCGTTCATACGAAAATAAAGAGCCTTGCTGGCTGGAGGAAGTGATTCTGATGAGATAAGGATGACTTGTTCAATAGTATTACTCATGCTTCATCAGTAGAGGTCACTCTGTTGAGATTGTAGAGTGCAGGTAAACTTCTTTATTACAGAAATGACACATCTACATGCTCTATTACCCTTCTAATGGCTCCAGTTAGATGGTAGTGACACATCTACATGCTCTATTACCCTTCTAATGGCTCCAGTTAGATGGTGGTGACACATCTACATGCTCTATTACCCTTCTAATGGCTCCAGTTAGATGGTAGTGACACATCTACATGCTCTATTACCCTTCTAATGGCTCCAGTTAGATGGTGGTGACACATCTACATGCTCTATTACCCTTCTAATGGCTCCAGTTAGATGATGGTGACACATCTACATGCTCTATTACCCTTCTAATGGCTCCAGTTAGATGGTGGTGACACATCTACATGCTCTATTACCCTTCTAATGGCTCCAGTTAGATGGTAGTGACACATCTACATGCTCTATTACCCTTCTAATGGCTCCAGTTTAGATGGTAGTGACACATCTACAATGCTCATTAACCCTTCTAATGGCTCCATTTAAGATGGGTAAGTGACCATCTACCTGCTCGATTAACCCTTCTAATTGCTCCAGTTAGATGGTAGTGACACATCTAACATGCTCTATTACCCTTCTAATGGCTCCAGTTAGATGGTAGTGACACATCTACATGCTCTATTACCCTTCTAATGGCTCCAGTTAGATGGTAGTGACACATCTACATGCTCTATTACCCTTCTAATGGCTCCAGTTAGATGGCGGTAACACATCTACATGCTCTATTACCCTTCTAATGGCTCCAGTTAGATGATAGTGACACATCTACATGCTCTATTACCCTTCTAATGGCTCCAGTTAGATGGTAGTGACACATCTACATGCTCTATTACCCTTCTAATGGCTCCAGTTAGATGGTAGTGACACATCTACATGCTCTATTACCCTTCTAATGGCTCCAGTTAGATGGTGGTGACACATCTACATGCTCTATTACCTTTCTAATGGCTCCAATTAGATGGTGGTGACACATCTACATGCTCTATTACCCTTCTAATGGCTCCAGTTAGATGGTGGTGACACATCTACATGCTCTATTACCCTTCTAATGGCTCCAGTTAGATGGTAGTGACACATCTACATGCTCTATTACCCTTCTAATGGCTCCAGTTAAATAATAGTGACACATCTACATGCTCTATTACCCTTCTAATGGCTCCAATTAGATGGTGGTGACACATCTACATGCTCTATTACCCTTCTAATGGCTCCAGTTAGATGGTGGTGACACATCTACATGCTCTATTACCCTTCTAATGGCTCCAGTTAGATGGTGGTGACACATCTACATGCTCTATTACCCTTCTAATGGCTCTGCTCTAATAAAAAAATTTCCCTCTAACTCAACTTTTAATTTCATACAATAGTCTTTCTTACAAACTGCTCTTGGCCGTTATTATGTGAACATTTTAAAGATTTGTTTCACTCTCTTTTTTTGTTATATATTTAGTTGCAATATTTTCACAATTCTGACCTGACTAGTATAACTGAGTGCTACTTACCATGCTAAGTTCTATTAAATGACCTACTGTGACTCAAATCGATGGAGATTATTAGTATTATTTTATCTATAGACATATTGTTATATTTATTGACAAGCGAACGAAGCAAACGAGACACTATTAGGGGTAACTCAATTGAAAATCGGGGATATATGTTTGGACATACGTATGTCATTTTATACTTTGACCCTTGCATTTTTGTGTTCGCTGGGAGGTAGATAAACTAAATCCCTGGATTTATCGATCATTACCCGTATCATCCAGGAAAGTGATTACTTTGAATTCTTGTGTGGGTGCAGACTTGCAAACTTCCGGAGTTCATTTTCTATTTGAAAAAGTTGTGGTGGTTAAGTTGATGCGCTATTTGTCGTAGTTATACACCCTGGGCAACAGTGTGTGGTGCACTACTAGGCAACAGTGTGTGGTGCACTACTAGCCAAGCCAATACTCTACTGCAAGACAATGAGTTCTTTTTCATTTCAAAATTACTTTATGATGTATTCATATTTTTTCTTTTTATAAAATTCAAGTTGTGGTGCAGTTCATTTTTTTTTTAGGTTTACCCGTGTATAAAAAAATGTCGTTAAACCGATATAAAATTAGGAACTTTTATTCCACTTGTAATTCTTATGATATAACTCCGCCCCCCATGTCTCATACTACTAGTACGTGAGCAAATTTTTTTAATTGGTTAAAGAGCCCGCTTATATCAAGAGTAAACAAACATCAATGCAACAATAACAAGAGAGTCAGGAGAGAGAGCAGTTTCTTGGAGATAGCCCAAGGTGAGGGTCTTAGAGCTGTGCAGCTCGGGAAGTCTTCACTCCTCAGAAATCGAGCCTGCTGGATCCATTGGATCGAGTTCAGGTGTGCAGAGCCTGGAGAACAGCTATAGGAGGAGAGGCAGCCTGGCACACCTTGCCGCGTGAGCTCAGATGAGGTATGGAGTGTTGCTGTAAACGGCTATGAGACCTGAAGCTCGCAGCACAACTTCGTGAAGTATACATTGCTGCTACTGCACAATTGTTTCTGTTAGTGTATTATCAAATGTTGGGGTATTGGCGAGGAATAAGTTAATCTCCGGATCTACTGGCAGTGCGCGTTGCTATGTGTGGCCACCCTTAATATAGGGTTAAGTTTCAACCTGTGTGCTAATTCCTTAGAAGTCCCTGTTGCTGTTTTTTATTGTTGTTTTTATTTTACGTCAAACAGTTGTGGAAGTGGTTACTATGGCATTTCTAACTAGGGAGGCTTGCTCGCCATTTGTACTCAAGCAGACCACTAGTAGTGTAAGACTTATTGAGACATACTGTTTTATAAGTAATAATTAGGCCTAACACTTATTGTTATAGGCTCTAATTGATCAACTACTTTATGTTCATGTGTAGAATTCTCAGAAGTTTGACTCCTTTGGCCGAGACCCAGCTTAGGTCAGAGGTCAGTGAGAAAGCGCGACTGGAAGGGAGTGTAAAGTGCACAGTGGAGGCTCTGCATGTAACACAACCAAAACTATACCAACTACAGGAAGACACCACTAGACCAGGTGTGAGAGAGACAACCCCTAACTACAAGAGTCAACAGCCATTCCTAAATCCTCTATTCACAAAACAATCAGTAGCTATTTCCACCAACACAGGGACACACCCACTTCCTGCCATAAGTAGTCACACGCCTTCCTGCCTTCCACCTCGGCCCACTCCATTTCATTCCAAACTCCGCCCACCTTCATCTTCGACCAGACCTGGGCCAACCCCTCATACTCCCACCTGTCGACGTCGCCACGACAACATACCACTCACCTTGCCATCAGGCATCATGCGATCTGGAGGAGGTGGAGTTTTGCGTCGTAGTGCAAAATCTAACACTTGTCATAGATCACACAAGGTAATACAACATGTGTGTGACATGATGTGTCATGTGAGATGTGTCTAGTTGCGTGTGTCATGTCGCATGATGATTTTGTGTTATTGTTTGGTTCACAAAGCCTTGCACTAGTTTCTTAGTAGTAATTGTCACTCATACCACAAACACATAGAGCATTGGATCAAAACAAAGGTGAGCATGAATAAGAGATATGACCACATGAAAGTGAAATAAGTGTGACATTGCATACTACAGATGTGTCTAGTAGTGTGTGATGTGACATGATGAGATGTGTGACATGATGATGTGAGATGTGTGTGATGACATGTATGTGAGTGACATGATGTGAGAGGCGTGTCATTTGACATGATGATGTGACATGATGTGTCATGTGAATGTTGTGACATGATGATGTGACATGACGATTTGTCATGTGACGTGATGATGTGTTGTGTGTTTGCGTCAGGTCTCGCGACAGGATGATATATCTTGTGTGAGAACAAATTTACAAGTGGAATTGGAGGAGGCAGATGGGAAAGAGGAAGACAATAGGAAATCCCCTAGCAAGGGAAGTGGTTTGGAACTAGTTGGGCGTCGTCTACCTAGTGCTGTGCAGGTCAAGCCTAGTCCGTCTAACAGGTATAGAACAATGACGTCGAATTCCAGGAGAGGGGCGTGGCCCAGAGAGCTGGCTTCGTTGCCTACATACAACTACTACGAGATAGAGAAGGAGCTAGTGGAGTTGACAGAGGCTAAACCAGAGACATCACTGGATGAACTGATCCATCCTGTGGCGAGATGCCAAAATCCACTGGCTCTACAACTAGACCAGGTGAGCACACGCCCAGTGCAAGTGCATGTGTTGCCAAGACTACCATGGGAGGGTGGGGCAATAGTGTAGTCCATAGTACACTGTGCTGTAAGGGGTTCCTCTAATTTCTTGATTGACATGAATTAATGTGACCGACAGTTTATGTGTTTTGTATTTAGAATTGGTATGTATTGTTTTGTTTGCAGCATTTCCTTGTGTCTGTTTCAGAGGACCATCAACTTCTATAACTCAATAACTTCAACTGCTTCTCTTTCACTTCATACAAATAGACAATTTCTGTAATTACAATGGGAAATAGACAATTTCTGTGACATGTAAATTATAATAGAAATAGACAATTTCTGTGACCTGTAAATTATAATGGGAAATAAACAATTTCTGTGACCTGTATATTACAATACGAAATAGGAAATTTTCTGTGACATGTAAATTATAGACTTTACCTTGGTGTAAAATGTCACAATTCATGAATACCATTATGATGATACTATGGCACATAGTAGCATTATACATATTAGTGATAACACTGGTAGTACAGGTAGTACTGGTAGCATAGGTAGCACTGGTAGCATAGATAGCACAGGTAGTATAGGTAGCACTGGTAATATAGGTAGCACTGGTAGTATAAGTATAGTACTGGTAGCTTAGGTAGCACTGGTAGTATAGGTAGTACTGGTAGTATAGGTAAGTACTGGTAGTATAAGTAGCACTGGTAGTATAAGTAGTACTGGTAGTATAGGTAAGTACTGGTAGTATAGGTAGCACTGGTAGCACTGGTAGTACTGGTAGTATAGGTAGCACTGGTAGTATAGGTAGCACTGGTAGTATAAGTAGTACTGGTAGCTTAGGTAAGTACTGGTAGTATAGGTAGTACTGGCAGCTTAGGTAGCACAGGTAGTATAGGTAGCACTGGTAGTATAGGTAGCACTGGTAGTATAGGTAGTACTGGCAGCTTAGGTAGCACTGGTAGTATAGGTAGCACTGGTAGTATAAGTAGTACTGGTAGTATAAGTAGTACTGGTAGCTTAGGTAGCACTGGTAGTATAGGTAGCACTGGTAATATAGGTAGCACTGGTAGTATAGGTAGTACTGGCAGCTTAGGTAGCACTGGTAGTATAGGTAGCACTGGTAATATAGGTAGTACTGGCAGCTTAGGTAGCACAGGTAGTTTAGGTAGCACTGGTAGTATAGGTAGCACTGGTAGTATAAGTAGTACTGGTAGCTTAGGTAGCACTGGTAGTATAGGTAGCACTGGTAATATAGGTAGCACTGTGTGGAGTAGCTGTCACAGGCCACGGAGAACCTGGCCGGTAAAGGCTATAAGCCTGAAGGTAAGTCGCCAGAGGTAGAGGGAAGTTATCCCACACACACTTACTCGTACGCTCTGGTGACCTGCTGCCACCAGAGTTCGCCCTCCGCACCCTTTGACAGAGTATTAATCTGTAACTAATCAGAATGCGAATATAGGGGAACTGAGGATACGCATGCGTGTCCTGACTTATATGGCAGAAGACACGCATGCGCACAAATAATATGGGGGTGTGGTCACGGGACATCCGGACACAAAATAAGCACAACACGACATACGCATACACTAAAGATTACAAACACTAAAGATTACAAACACACACTGCGATTCACTATGCTAATAAATAATTACACACATAACTGTCTTTCAATGACACAACATCAATGTTCATGCATTCCTCTTCTCTTTGTTCTTCTTCTTTGACTTCATCTCTTTCTCATTCTCTCTCGTCTCTGTCTCTGTCTCCAGCACTCTATCCTCTCCGCCCACATCTCCCCCCACCAAGATTCGACTAGAAGGAGAAGATGAAACATCATTCTGGGCGGCTTCTTCTTGGATTCCATTGTCTGAATCCCAGGCTTGACGGCTCATGGCATCAGCATTTTCATGACATTTCCCTGGTCGATATTCTAGGATGATAGAGTATTGTTGAAGTAACAACGCAAATCTCAGTAGCCTTTTGTTAAGTGATGAGCCATCAATCAGTGCCAAACAAGGCTTGTGATCAGTTACCACCTTGGTTTGTTTGGTGTACACAAAATACTCGAAATGCTTGAGAGAAGAGACAATGGCCAACGATTCCAATTCCGTTACGGAGTAATTCTTCTCCGCGGCCTTGAGCTGTCTCGAATAGAATCCTACTGGCAGTTCTTTATCACCTCGTCTGACGTGTAAACATCCTCCCACTCCGGAGCCGGAAGCATCAGTGTATAAGATGAATGAATCTTCTGGGGTGGGAATAACAAGCACAGTTGAATCACACAACATATTTTTTAACTTACGGAATGCTGCTGTCATCTCCTCCGTCCAGGCTACCTGGATGGGACTCTTGAGGGACGTTGCCGGAGTAAGCAGGCTCGAACAAGACGCAAACCCCGGCACAAACTGCCTATAGTAACTGAAAGATCCCAACAAAGACCTTAACTGCTTCTTGGTCTTAGGCCTGGCAAACTCAGCCAGTGCCTTGATCCTTAACTCTGGCACAGCCAGAGTGCCATTGCCTATCCTATGTCCTAGGTAAACAAGGTGTTGCCTGCCAAAAACACACTTCTTCATTTTTAAGGTAAGGCCAGCCGCGCCCAAACAGGAAATGACACGGCGTAAATCATTCAAGTGCTCAACCCAACTATTGCTAAAAACAACAACATCATCCACATAATTCTTACATATTTCATTTACTGGCTTAAGGACTTCCTCAATGGCTGCCTGAAAGATTGCAGGTGCATTCTTGAGGCCAAAAGGCATTCTCAAGAACCTGAATTTGCCTAAGGGACACACAAACGTAGTAAGTTCACTAGAAGCCGAGTCCATCTCAAGCTGATGGAAGCCTGAGGTAAGATCTAAAGTGGAAAGACACGAGCTTGGACCAACTTTCTCAAGTATTTCAGACAATGAAGGCAACCAATACCTTCTCAGTGGTGTAACAAGATTCAACTGTCTAAAATCTACACACAGGCGGACACTGCCGTCTTTCTTTCGAACTGGCACCAAGGGGCTAGCCCATTCAGCATTGGAAGCCACAATGATACCTTGATCAAGCATTTTATCAATTTCAGCTCTCACAGCGTCCCTAATACCATTGGGAATTTGTCTAGGTGGTTGATTAACAGGGTTAGCACCTTCAGATAATGCTATTTTACACTTATTAATCTTGCAAAGTCCTGGTGAACAACTAAAATGTTGTTTCAGCTCATCTAACACAACATTGAGCTGGTCTTGCCTGTAACCTGGGCATTTATCCTGACTAAGAATAGCTTTAGTAGCTAACAATTCACCATCTATGCCTTGTTCTTCTGCCACTAAAGTAACAGCATTGACAGATAAGGGTCTGTCCTTATACACTTTAAGGTTATCTCTATGGGCTATTTTCACAGGATGATCATCACCTTTGCACACTTTGTATGTAACACGGGAAGAACTGCCAACTATGTGGTAAGGTCCTTCCCAGGCAGCCTGCAATGCTGCCTTCATCCCTGGGGTTCTCATAAGAACCTTGCTGCCTATTTCCAGGGGTTTATCACTCTTATTCCTGTCGAAAATCTCTTTCCGTTTCTCACTCGATTGAGATTGGTTGGCAACTGCCAAATCATGGAGGATGGCTAGTTTATCATTGAGGTTAAGTAACCACACATCAACTTCTATAGGGTCAAAGGCACGATCTACCCATCCCTGATACAAAATGTCCAAGGGACGGACCCACAACCTCCTTGCCATATACTAGACAGTGAGGGGAAACACCAAGATCACGATTGGGAATTTGCCTAATGGCAAACAAAGCCAGAGGGAGAAAATCTGCCCAATCAATACCTGACTCGACTGCCTTGGCTAACATGGGTTTAAATGTGCCATGCAGTCTCTCTACTACCCCGTTAGACTGGGGCCTATAAGGGGATGAAGCTATCTGGTCAATCCCTAGTGTCTCACAGAGGCCTGACATCAGCTTACTTAGGAATATAGTACCCCTGTCGGACAAGACTTTGAGTGGGATTCCTGTTCTGCTAATGATATCTATGAAGCACTGGGCAGCCTCTGTGGCTGAGGCAGTGCGCATGGGCACAGCCTCTGGCCACCTAGTGGCGAGACACACGTATGTAAAGAGATACTTAACTCCTCTCCTAGCTTTAGGCAAAGGCCCAACTAAATCAACAGCAACACTCTCAAAAGGAACACTCACAATTTTTCTTTCAACCATTTTTGACTTCCGATTTCCCGAACTATTCACTTTCAAACAGACCTCACAAGTTTTGACAAAGTCAACAATATCAGAGTGTAAACCAGGCCAGGTAAAATGCCTGCCTATTGCGTGCCTCATCCCTCTGACACCTACATGAGAAGTTTTGTCATGTGCCAGAGTGAGGACTCTATTTCTGTGACTAACTGGAACCACCACTCTGCACACTGGGGAACCCTGAACAAGTACAGTGTGTGTTAAGACACCATTATCATTGTATGAGTAGCCATTCTCTTTCCTAAGTGCAAGGTCCCTACATGTATGCAGAGTATCATCTGTGGCAACTGTTTGTTTGAGGCAATCAACATTGCTGGGTTCTGACAACTCTGGACTTGCTAATTCTAAATCAACATCTACTGGTTCACACACATCATTAATTGGGCAAACACCATCTGTGAGAGAACCAGTATCTGCTTCTACAGTCTGTGAAATCTGGGAAGAAGTTGAAGCACCTACATGCCCGTCACTAACTGTGCTACCTATGCTACCAGTGCTACCTATGCTACCAGTGCTACCTATGCTACCAGTGCTACCTAAGCTACCAGTGCTTACCAGTGCTACCTACACTGTTAAAACGGGAGTGTTGCAGTTACACTGAATTGAGCGTTCCCAGTGCCGGGAGAAATTAACACTTCAGCCACGTGACACTGCCAGAAGTGTAAATGTTATCACTCTAATAAGTGTTTCACTATCTGTAGCATAACAATTAACACCTTTAGGGTGCTTATCATAACACCCAAGGTGGTGTTGTGGTAATTCTTCCTCTGCACACCTTTATGGTGCCATCATAACACTTTATTTTTCCCATATAATGACCATGGCCCATGCAAACCATTTGATATATAAACAAAAAAAAAATTATTGCAGTTTAGAACATAAATTGATGACACATGAAGGCACAACACATGTAGTTAAACTAAAAATAAAATGTTGAATAAAAATTAAAAGTGAGTTCATCATTGTTGGATAAGAAATATCCAAAACGTAATAAAAACAAATTAAATCAATAATTGCATCCTGCAAGTTAACGCAGGAAAACATAAATACACTGTCCACTATCAAATAATACAGCCGTCCATCAGGTGAGTATGAACACAATACGTAGGCTTCATTCTGCCCAATTTCCTCCACAACCTTCTCGATGTCTGGGCATTCCTATACAGAATATATACACAAATATAAGTTTAATAAAACTATATCATTAAATCTGACGGTCTATAGGAAAATTGGGCACAACACAGCGCGCGTAAAACGTCGGGAAAAGATCGATTTAATTCTTAAAAATGTATTAAATAAGCCAACAGAAGGGATCAGTTAGGGTGCATATATCAACTGGTTGAAGCAATGGCTTTAAAACTCGGAGAGCTCAATATATGGATGCCGATGACTGTAAGTGCAAAAAAATTTTTTTTGATAGGGCCCACGTTGTACCCGATTTTCCTGTAGACGGTCACAAGTATTGTCCATCCTACAATTTGTAAAAACTAATCAAAACAAAAAGACAAAAAAAACAAGGAAAAAACCCAAAAAACCCCAACTACAAACAACAACAAATACTGGCTTCCTCTGCTTAGTTATCAAACGACATCATCCTTCACATCCCACTCTCAAACTCCATTTTATATATCAAACATACTCTCCCACTTTCAAACTCTCCTTCCCACTCCCAAACTTTCCCGCCCACACTCAAACTTTCCCGTCCTACTTTGATGCACATTTTTGCCTAACAGTATATACACTGATCAGTGTTTGGTCGTATGCAGTAAACGGCTCAGTTTTGATATGAACATGTGGGATAGAATATCAGACCTAAAAAATACTCTTCGACAATTTGTCCAACTACTGAGATCAGTGATGAGGACAAGGCCACTGCTGAGGCTTACAAACAAGGTAAAGGATCATCATGCTAACTTGTCGCGTACCATTGAGGATTTAATCACCATGTCATAGGGTTTGCTAGTGTGATGACCATTTACCAGATTTTCTGAAAGTCTCTCCCCCCCCTTCTTTTTCTTTCCATTCATAAGCCTTGAAGAGGCTATGTGTTACATTGTATACTCTATAGGGAAACATCCTTAGGAATATCTTATAATTTGTGCTTTAACCATTGTACTAGGACGTTTTGGTCATCATAGTTGCTGTGGGGAATTGTGTTGCAGGTGAATAGTGTAGTCATGGCAACAGTAAACTAAATCATAGGGACTGATAGGAGGGTATACATTCTTTCTTCAACCTCTCTGAACCTGAATGCTGACACATTTTCTAGCATGTTAAAATAGTTTTCAGTTAGAGGTGTACTTTACCTATTACTCAATTATGTTGTCCTAAAACAAAGCTATTTTCTAATTCTCAGAACTAAATGTTTCGAATTTTTTGTTTGTTTCGGATTCAGCATTTATATAATGTGCATGAAGACAGTTCACACAGTTGTATTTTATTTCTTTCTTTTAGAAAGTGTCCTCCAATGGTTGTGATGAACAGTTTTATGTAGTGCATTTTCTGGCCCCATTGGAAAGGG
>WLWD01006359.1_pt1 | contig 11704 bp, 8 predicted proteins | sample 6712731 | NCBI WGS metagenome assembly WLWD01 (sample SAMN12718690, study PRJNA576275) | sponge metagenome | isolation source: marine sponge | host: Mycale hentscheli | place: New Zealand: South Island, Marlborough, Capsize Point | collected 2014-11-01
GTGGTGTGTGGTACATGTGAGCGTGTGCATCAGGTGGTGTGTGGTACATGTGAGCGTGTGCATCAGGTGGTGTGTGGTGCATGTGAGCGTGTGCATCAGGTGGTGTGTGGTGCATGTGAGCGTGTGCATCAGGTGGTGTGTGGTACATGTGAGCGTGTGCATCAGGTGGTGTGTGTATTTCTGTAGGTCGAGTGAGTTCAATGACACTATTAAGAAGTGTCTGAACAAGATGCCAACAGCGCGTGCCACTGCTGAACAGCTCCTGCAACATCCTCTCATCGCTAATATCTCAGACTACAAGCCTCTCCGCATCTTATATCAGGTTAGTATGATTCTGGGATAGCTATGTCAGGTTAGTATAATCCTGGGATAGCTATGTCAGGTTAGTATAATCCTGGGATAGCTATGTCAGGTTAGTATGATTCTGGGATAGCCATGTCAGGTTAGTATAATCCTGGGATAGCTATGTCAGGTTAGTATGATTCTGGGATAGCTATGTCAGGTTAGTATGATTCTGGGATAGCCATGTCAGGTTAGTATGATCCTGGGATAGCTATGTCAGGTTAGTATGATTCTGGGATAGCTATGTCAGGTTAGTATGATCCTGGGATAGCTATGTCAGGTTAGCATGATCCTGGGATAGCCATGTCAGGTTAGTATGATCCTGGGATAGCTATGTCAGGTTAGTATGATTCTGGGATAGCCATGTCAGGTTAGTATGATCCTGGGATAGCTATGTCAGGTTAGTATGATTCTGGAATAGCTATGTCAGGTTAGCATGATCCTGGGATAGCTATGTCAGGTTAGTATAATCCTGGGATAGCTATGTTAGCATGATCCTGGGATAGCTATGTCAGGTTAGCATGATCCTGGGATAGCTATGTCAGGTTAGTATGATCCTGGGATAGCTATGTCAGGTTAGTATGATCCTGGGATAGCTATGTCAGGTTAGTATGATCCTGGGATAGCTATGTCAGGTTAGTATGATCCTGGGATAGCTATGTCAGGTTAGTATGATCCTGGGATAGCTATGTCAGGTTGTAGAATCCTTGGATAGCTATGTCAGGTAGGTATGCTCCGTAATAGGTATGTCAGGTTAGTATAAATCCTGGGATAGCTATGTTAGACGGTTTAGTATAATCCTGGATAACTATGTCAGGTTAGTATAATCCCTGGATAGCTATGTCAGTTAGTATAATCCTGGGCTAAGCTATTCAGGTTAGTATAATCCTGGTGATAGCTATGTCATTTTGTATAAACTGGGATAGCTAGGTCCAGGTTAGTATATTCCTGTGATACTATGTCACGGTTAGTATAATCCTGGATTGCTATGTCAGTTAAGTATAATCCCTGGGATAACTATTCCAGGTTATTAATAATCCTGGATAGCTATGTCCAGGTTAGTAAATAAATCCTGGATAGCTATGTCAGGTTAGTACTTCCTGGGATAAGCTATGTCAGGTTAGTATAATTCCTGGGGATAGCTATGTCAGGTTGTATGATCCTGGTATAGCTAATTCGGTTAGTATGCTCCGGGAAAGCAATGTCAGGTTAGTATATCCTGTGATAACTATGTCAGGTTAGTAAGGGGGGGGGGGTGATCCTGGGATAGCTATGTCGGTTAGTATTATCCCTGGGTATTGCCTATGTCAGGTTATATTATCCTGTGCAATAGCTTAGGTCAGGTTAGTAATAATCTGGGATAGAGCTTTCAGGTTAGTATAGATCCTGGATAGCTATGTCAGGTTAGTAGAATTCCTGGGATATCTAGGGCAGGTTATTAATCCTGGGATAACTATGCAGGTTAGTATATAATCCTGGGCTAGCTATGTCATGGTTAGTAAAATCCTGGGATAGCTATGTCCAGGTTAGTATAATCCTCTGGGATAACTATGTCAGGTTATATAATTCCTGGGATCGCTATGGGTCAGGTTGTATAATCCGGGGATAGCTATGTCAGGTTAGTATTCCTGGGTAGCTTATGTAGTTAGTAATCCTTGGATGAACTATTTCAGGTTTCGTATAATCCTGGGATAGCTATGTCAGGTTAGTATAATCCTGGGATAACTATGTCAGGTTAGTATAATCCTGGGATAGCTATGTCAGGTTAGTATAATCCTGGGATAGCTATGTCAGGTTAGTATAATCCTGGGATAGCTATGTCAGGTTAGTATAATCCTGGGATAGCTATGTCAGGTTAGTATAATCCTGGGATAGCTATGTCAGGTTAGTATAATCCTGGGATAACTATGTCAGGTTAGTATAATCCTGGGATAGCTATGTCAGGTTAGTATAATCCTGGGATAGCTATGTCAGGTTAGTATAATCCTGGGATAGCTATGTCAGGTTAGTATAATCCTGGGATAGCTATGTCAGGTTAGTATAATCCTGGGATAGCTATGTCAGGTTAGTATAATCCTGGGATAGCTATGTCAGGTTAGTATAATCCTGGGATAACTATGTCAGGTTAGTATAATCCTGGGATAGCTATGTCAGGTTAGTATAATCCTGGGATAGCTATTGAATTGTTAGATGTCAAGCTCGTATAATCTGAAGGCAATGACTTAAAATGAATGCAATAACAGTTCTGAAGTAGCCTCTGAAATATTATTTGCCACGGCCATTGGAAACATAACAGTATTAATTATTTGATATGTCAGAGTGATGTGTGTGTGTGTGTGTGTGTAGGAGGTGAAGTCTGAGGTGGAGGAGATCATGGAGGAGTTGCCTGAAGATGCTGACCTCACTGTTGACCCGGAGCACTCACAAGGCGTTCTCCCAGACAAAACTTCCAATGACACTCCCACTTCCGACATGTCAAGAACTACGCCCACTGCTGTTGAATCGAGCCCTCCCATCCCCTCTCCTGCAATGATGGTTCAGGAACCTTCTCCTCCTGCTCAGGACAAAGAGACTCTAAATCCAGAGCAGAGCTCTGCAGTGTCAGAAGAGAGTGCACCAGCTGAAGCTCCTGTCGTTACAGATGTTAACTCGTCTCAGCCTCCTCAAGAGACACCTGCACCACAACAGACTTCAGATGAGCGAAGGTCCAGCGAAACATCTGAACAGAGTCAACAACGAGATCGTACACTGTCTACCTCAAGTGAGGACAAGGTAGTAGACAGACTGGGTACGGGGAGTAATGACTTCAAATACGCTACTCTGTCTCGGGTGAGAAAGTTCAAAGTAGACAACCAGGTCATGCAGTCCACAACGAAGAAGATAGTTGACGTTACGGCAAACAGAACTCTGAGAGACAACAAGAAGTACCAGCAAATGAGGCAAGTCTCTAAACACACCAGGGCTTCATACAGGATTTTTTTCTGGGGGGGGGGGGGGAGGATTTTTTATTCCTACTTAGAATAGAGTGTGGCTAAAATAGGGCCAGAGAGGGGAGGGTGCGGGTCAGTTTGGGGGGGGGGAGGGGGGTAATGCTAATATGAGCTGCTTTGTCCACTGTTAAACTTCAGAGGTATACGGGGATTTTTTCAGAAACATTTAAACTTTTGAACACACTCCTTGTCCTTCCTTGGAACAGCATCAGTTGAAAGATCTTCCAGCTACATATGAAGCTCATTAAGACCCGTATACGCAGCAGTATCACTGACCTTCGTCAACTTGTAAGAATTGCCATTGAGGCCCTGAACTTCCGGCTGTAAAGTTTGATGAAGTTCTGAAATTTTCAAACAAAAAAGTAGAAGAATTGTGCTTTGGTTTACATTTTTTTAATAATAAAAAATAATTTTGCTCTGAGTTACTATTTTAATTATAAATTCAGATTTCTTGGGGGGGGGGAGATTCCAGGGCCACCCCCCTCTGTATGAAGCCCTACACACACAGCCACACATGGTCAAAATCATCCAATGGCTTTTATGTAACTACTACACATATACATTTATGGAAAGTTGCCGTGCTTATTTTGTTGTGGGTGTGATCATCATCAATTCTTTATATCATTATCACTTCTTTATAGTTATTGGGTATGTTATTGGATGTGCAGGAAACAAGACTTCAGAGAGTTGAAGCAGCTGCACCGAGAAGAGATGAAAGAAGCTACAGAGTACTTTAACAAGATCAAGGCAGACAAAGATGCTTTGGACAAGAAGTCTGACGTAGAGGTGCTGGTGAGTTAGATTGCTATGATGGAGTGTTTATTCAGACAGTCTGTATTCAGACTAGACATACTATAGTTGTCATGACAATGTCAGCCAGCCGTGGTGGTATGTATTTGCTGGATATTGTTGTGTTGCTAATGGTGTGTTGTGGCCCTATTATTTGCCCTAGCTAAGCACCTGATTTTATAATGGTGTCCCACTAGCTCACCAATAATGACAGGCATTTTTCATAGCTGTCAATACCATGTGGTTTCCTGTTTATAACTTCCTGTCTATGAATCATGTGATTAACTCTAGGATCATGACAAGCGTTATGAGGTGGAGCTTGAGAGTCTGAAGAAGCGTCAGAAGAAGCAGGCAGACAAACTGGACGCACAGCACGTCCAGCTCTACAAGGCAAAGATTCGCATCATCAAGAGCCAACAGGTGAGACTTGGAGATTGGAGATGGGCAGAGACTGATGGGGTGTGGCAGAGACTGATGGGGTGTGGCAGAGACTGATGGGGTGTGGCTATTTCTGTGTGCAGGCTAAGGAACTAAAGCGCTTTAAAGAGAATTTGAAAGAGGAAGAGAAGACTGCAGTGAAGAGGGTAGAGCAATCATCTTCAAAGGCTGACAAGAAGAATGCTGTCAGTCAAATCAAAGTTCAGCTACAAGAGAAACGAACAGAGAAGGTAAGAGCTAGAAGAAAGAAAGGCCAGGTGGTGGGAGTGGAAACACATGTTAGTTTCATGAATCTGAATGTCTTGTGGTATTAGGAGGAAGCATTCAGTAATCAGCAGGCTGCAGATCACGAGACTCAAGTCAGTGCGATTTTGAGAGAACAGCTGGAGGAGACTAAGAACTCTGAGCTCAGTTTCCTAGATGCTAAACATGATGTCACTCGCAGTAAGTGTGCTCACCAACTGGAGTGGGTTAGAGAAAATCATCACATGTTGTCAAAGCAGGAGTTTGATTTACGTAGTGTGAAATTAGGGTTTCATACAGGATTTTTTTTCTGGGGAGGGGAAAGAGTTTAGGAAGGAGGGCTACACCCACTTTTGCTGAAACCACACCCATTTGATAAAAAATCATCTCAGGTCTAGAATTAGTGACATCAATTGGAAGACTAATGTGTATTGGAACTGAAGGACCTCAATTAACTGAAGTTAACTTTCACCAGATATTAAATATTAAATATAATACAAACAACAAATTCACGGAATACCATTAAGTAGTAAATATTAATTTATTTCATGAAATTCTGGGGGGGGGGAGAATCCCAGGGTGCCCCTACCTCTGTATGAACTAGTTTGTATGAAGGGTTCTTAATAGCATGGACGCACAGGTCACACTACCAGATGCTGTATACAAACAACTGTTGTTCCTTTGTAACTAACTCTTCAATGCTGACAACTGAGTCGTGAAGTGTTTATTGTGCTTGAGAATAAACTAAGATTAGTGGCAGGACCCACGGGTAAGGATGAATGAATGTGTGTGTCAGATTTCTCCAGTTTGAAGTGGGAGATGGAACAACGCCACAAGCAAGAGACGCACCAGTTGATGAAGCAACAGCTGAGAGAGGCTTTCCACATGCAGCGACACCAAATGCAAGTCCGTCATCAAATGGTCAGTTACTTGTGACATGTTCATCCATACAAGCTTTAGATGTTGACATGGTTTCACAGGAGGCGGAGTTACAGAGTCGTCGCGACCAGTTCCAATTGGAGGAACTGCGTCAGAGTCAGCTCCTAGAGAAGCGCCAGTTGCCCAAGCACCTGAAGTTAGAGCACAAGCAGAAGGTGTCTGAAGCACGCAAGGCCCTGCGAAACAAGAAAGGTGACAGAGAAGCGCTGCGAGTGCTAGATGAACAGTATGTGCAGAAATGTCAGACAGAGACCGACTTCATGACAGAGAAACACGAGAAAGACATGGAGACTTTGAAACTTGAACTAGACACCAATATGAAGGAACTCCATGAGATACAGGTGAAAGAGGATGTGTGGGGCAGGAAATGAGTGAATGGGGCAGGGAAATGGGTGGAGTTCTAAAGGTGTATGTAGTTCAAAGAGTGGGTGTAATTAGTGTGGGCTGAAAGCTGAGAAAATATGACTCTGTGGGTGTAGAATGAGAAGAAGATGACACTGACTCAGCAGGAGACCAACAAGGTGAAGGAGAGGGATGAACAGCACACACAAGAACTGAGAGAATGGAGGGCTGATATTGCAAAGAGGAAACAGGTAAGGAGCATCAATGGTGCCTATACTGACTACACTGCTAGCATTATGGCGAGTGTCAAAAAACACATTTGGTGTTACTACAGAAATTGGAAGATGGCTTTGAAGCTAGTCACATGGAAAAAGAAGAGTATTTTGCTCAGCAACGCCCTGCTCCTAAGCAACTTCGATCATCTTTCTCCTTCAGTGAGCGCAGCTCAAGAGCAACCTCAATGACAAGCATTGATCCTAACCAGAGCTTGCCAGTGGCTCTAAGTGGAGCTCTAACTGGAGCCTCACGGCCAGCCCTCAACCCTCTGGATGAAGTCGTGCTAGGAACACCACCTCTTAGTCACTCTAAAGACAATTCTGCACAAAATGGCAAATCAACATGAACGATTGTACTTTCACACATTCTTATAGTGTGCTTATTTATTGAACTCACGACAGTAATGAAATTTTTAATTCTATTTCAGACCGATTCTAATTAAGCGCAAAATTCTGCGAAAAGTTTGGTTCGTATAAATAGGTCACCTTCCCAACACGTGCTTTCTTTGGTGAGCAGGAGAGCAGCGATGAAGTACAGCTCCACTGTATCGTCATCTCGCAGAAAGTGCCGCAAGAGGCACTTTTCTGCTCCTTCCAGTGTGAGGAGAAAGCTTATGAGTGCCATACTCAGTAAGGACTTGAGAAAAAAGCACAATGTAAGGTCTATGCCCATTAGACGAGACGACGAGGTGGTGGTCACCAGGGGCCATTACAAAGGGTCTCAAACATCCAGAGTTCTTTCAGTGAGTAGTACTTGTTGTGTGGACAGTGTGCTTTTGGCTTCATTGCAAGTTCTAATATTAGGTGTACAGGCGCAAATGGGTAATACATATTGAAAGAATTTCTAGAGAAAAAGCCAATGGTGCATCAGTACAAGTGGGCGTGCACCCTAGTAAGGTGTGTGGACTGTTTATGTAGTTCTCTGCGAGGGTATTATGGAAGATGTATTACAGGTGGAGATTGTCAAATTGAAGATGGATAAAGATCGACGCAAGATACTTGAACGCAAGGCCAAGCCTAAGATTGCAGATGAGAAGAAAGCAGCTGGCAAGCACAAGGAAAAAGATGTTCAAATGGACACATCTTAATGTATTGGTTGAATGTTTTGTGACAATAATTAATTTCCACAGCCAATATGCAGGGGAAGGGGCAGAAATCAAGATTTTCTTAAGTTTAGTATAATGCTAATGGATTTTAATGATTTGAAATCAGGACTTCTGAGAATTTTTTTGACTGTTCACAAAAATATTTTAGCCACTTGAAAATGGTGACATCACAACTGAAAAATTATTAAGTGATAATTAACTAGCAATAGAGTAATTTTTAAAAAAAAATTCAGTCTGGGTAAAACAATTTAGGGGGAGGGGGAACCCAGGGCTCCCATAGTCTGTATGAAACCATTTGACCTCTAAACATTTAGTTATCCTCGCCTAGAATCCCCTTTCCAGATGCCATAATACATTCGGTAAGTATCGTTTAGTGTGTGTGCAGTTGGCGTACAAAATTCCTTATGGAAATATTCGCGCGTATCAACACTCCCACAAAACCTTTCCTGGAGTGAGAAAAAAACATTCCAGCGGACGGAGTAAGGATAATTTATTCTTTTGGGCATTTTGGACCAATCGTGTGGAGGCCTGTCGCTGTGTGAACCCTGAAGATGGTTAGCTTAAGAAGAGAAACTTTTGGGTTGATAGATGATCTTGCCTTTTATTCTTGTAGAGTCGCGCAAGAGCTGCCGGTAAGAAGCACCCCAAGAAAAGGGGCCAGCGAGCAACCTCTAACATCTTCGCTATGTTCGATCAGGCACAAATTCAAGAGTTTAAAGAGGTACGTTAAAATGTCCGGAGAGCGTTGGTTTTGAAAGAGGCTCAAGTGTTGAGTCTAAATGCCTTATTTCTGTTTTAGGCCTTCAACATGATAGACCAGAACAGAGATGGCTTCATCGACAGTGAAGATCTCAAGGATATGCTGGCATCTTTGGGTAAGGATGAGTAAAGCAGCGCCACAATCATTGCTCGCTGTTAGTGTGGTATACTTGTGCTTGTAGGCCAGGAACCTACGGATGCTTTGGTAGATGGGATGATGTCTGAAGCTCCAGGTCCTCTCAACTTCACCATGTTTCTCACTCTGTTTGGAGAGAAGCTTACTGGTGAGTTGAACTGTTTTGTGTGTGTGTGTGTGTGTGGGACGACGAAGTTGTGTGGTGCATGAAGTGCTGACTACGGGGCAGAGTTGTGTCTTGGAGTAGCCAAGTAAAGGCAAGAGGACAGACAATTCCATATATGGCAGTTGTTGGTCTGTGACCTTGGCTACGAGAATGTTGTGGTTAGAGATATTAGATATGGCTTTGTTACTGTAACCATCCATTACCTAGTAGGGTCAGTTACAGAAGGTAATCCAGTATACAAATTTCCATGTAGCCAGCAATGAAATGGACAAACAAGTGTATCAGTATGGGGATAGAGTGATGCCACCCACACCCACCAGTGTCTGTGTAGGGGGAGCTAGGGTGTCCATTGTGATATTGATTGTCATTTGTACCTGTCACAATACTTTGTTGTTGTTTCTACAGGCACTGACCCGGAGGATGTCATTAGGAATGCTTTTGCTTGCTTTGACGAGGAGAACACCGGCAAGATCAACGAGGATCGCCTCAGAGAACTCCTGACGACTATGGGGGACCGCTTCAATGATGCTGAGGTACAGGTCTTGCTATGAAGCTCCTTGTACATGAGAGGCAACTGTAGACCACATTGATACTTGGTTTATGAAGTGGTCACAGGCAAGGTTGGCTAGTCTGGTTGCTGCTAGCTGTAGGCATGACTACCTACTGCTAGTTCAGTTTAGTTGTTAATAGAAATATGTGCCAGGAATTCTCCACAGGATAATTAAATAATTGAATTGAAATGTTATGCTTCAAGCAAGACTGTGTGTGTGTATGTGTGAAGTAGTGTGCTACTGCGGTTGTGTGTTGAATGATGTTTGTGTGACTGTCTCTGTGTTGGTTGGTTGAGTAGTCAGTGATCTGTTGAGGCGGTAAAAATGAGATGTGCTGATGTGTCACGATTAGTAGTGGGAGTCAGGCATGCGTGGGAGGAATGTGTTTGTGTGAATAGAGTTTGTCAGAGCTAGTGCCTACAGTGACTTGTACTGGCCAGTGCCTACAGTGACTTGTACTGGCCAGTGCCTACAGTGACTTGTACTGGCCAGTGCCTACAGTGACTTGTACTGGCCAGTGCCTACAGTGACTTGTACTGGCCAGTGCCTACAGTGACTTGTACTGGCCAGTGCCTGCAGTGACTTGTACTGGCCAGTGCATACAGTGACTTGTACTGGCCAGTGCCTACAGTGACTTGTACTGGCCAGTGCCTACAGTGACTTGTACTGGCCAGTTCCTACAGTGACTTGTACTGGCCAGTGCCTACAGTGACTTGTACTGGCCAGTGCCTACAGTGACTTGTACTGGCCAGTGCCTAGTGACTTGTACTGGCCAGTGCCTACAGTGACTTGTACTGGCCAGTGCCTACAGTGACTTGTACTGGCCAGTGCCTAGTGACTTGTACTGGCCAGTGCCTACAGTGACTTGTACTGGCTAGTGCCTACAGTGACTTGTACTGGCCAGTGCCTACAGTGACTTGTACTGGCCAGTGCCTACAGTGACTTGTACTGGCCAGTGCCTACAGTGACTTGTACTGGCCAGTGCCTACAGTGACTTGTACTGGCTAGTGCCTACAGTGACTTGTACTGGCCAATGCCTAGTGACTTGTACTGGCCAGTGCCTACAGTGACTTGTACTGGCTAGTGCCTACAGTGACTTGTACTGGCCAGTGCCTAGTGACTTGTACTGGCCAGTGCCTACAGTGACTTGTACTGGCCAGTGCCTACAGTGACTTGTACTGGCCAGTGCCTACAGTGACTTGTACTGGCTAGTGCCTACAGTGACTTGTACTGGCCAGTGCCTGCAGTGACTTGTACTGGCCAGTGCCTGCAGTGACTTGTACTGGCTAGTGCCTGCAGTGACTTGTACTGGCCAGTGCCTGCAGTGACTTGTACTGGCCAGTGCCTACAGTGACTTGTACTGGCCAGTGCCTACAGTGACTTGTACTGGCTAGTGCCTGCAGTGACTTGTACTGGCTAGTGCCTGCAGTGACTTGTACTGGCTAGTGCCTGCAGTGACTTGTACTGGCTAGTGCCTGCAGTGACTTGTACTTTTGGGGCCAGTGCCTACAGTGACTTGTACTGGCCAGTGCCTTACAGTGACTGTGTACTGGCAGTGCCTTTAAAGTGACTTGTACTGCCAGTGACTACAGTGACTTTGTACTGGCCAGTGACTTGTACGGCCCGTGCCGGCAGTGACTTGTAATGGCCAGTGCTGACATGATTGTACTGGCCAGTGCCTGCCAGTGGACTTGTACTGGCAAGTCGCCTGCAGTGACTTGTACTGGCCAGTTGAACTGCGTGACTTGTACTGGCCAGTGCCTGCAGTGACTTGTACTGGCCAGTGCCTGCAGTGAATTGTTACTGGCCAGGGCCTGCAGTGACTTTACTGGCCAGTGCCTGACAGTGACCTTGTTACTGGCCCAGTGCCTGCAGGGACTTGTACTGGCCAGTGCCTCGGCAGTGACTGTACTGGCCAGTGCCTACAGTGACTTGTACTGGCCAGTGCCTACAGTGACTTGTACTGGCCAGCGCCTAGTGACTTGTACTGGCCAGTGCCTACAGTGACTTGTACTGGCCAGTGCCTACAGTGACTTGTACTGGCCAGTGCCTACAGTGACTTGTACTGGCCAGTGCCTACAGTGACTTGTACTGGCCAGTGCCTACAGTGACTTGTACTGGCCAGTGCATACAGTGACTTGTACTGGCCAGTGCCTACAGTGACTTGTACTGGCCAGTGCATACAGTGACTTGTACTGGCCAGTGCATACAGTGACTTGTACTGGCCAGTGCCTACAGTGACTTGTACTGGCCAGTGCCTACAGTGACTTGTACTGGCCAGTGCCTACAGTGACTTGTACTGGCCAGTGCCTACAGTGACTTGTACTGGCCAGTGCCTACAGTGACTTGTACTGGCCAGTGCCTACAGTGACTTGTACTGGCCAGTGCCTACAGTGACTTGTACTGGCCAGTGCCTAGTGACTTGTACTGGCCAGTGCCTACAGTGACTTGTACTGGCTAGTGCCTACAGTGACTTGTACTGGCCAGTGCCTACAGTGACTTGTACTGGCCAGTGCCTACAGTGACTTGTACTGGCCAGTGCCTACAGTGACTTGTACTGGCCAGTGCCTACAGTGACTTGTACTGGCCAGTTCCTACAGTGACTTGTACTGGCCAGTGCCTACAGTG
>WLWD01005509.1_pt1 | contig 11691 bp, 11 predicted proteins | sample 6712731 | NCBI WGS metagenome assembly WLWD01 (sample SAMN12718690, study PRJNA576275) | sponge metagenome | isolation source: marine sponge | host: Mycale hentscheli | place: New Zealand: South Island, Marlborough, Capsize Point | collected 2014-11-01
TACAATGGTTCGTTTAGGGGGACCAGTGGGCGTCGCCCCCTTGAAGCCATTTTGCCCCCCTTGTATTCTTAAATTTTGTAAGCAAAAAGCTAAGTTAAACGTGAAGGTGATTGCAAATGCTTAAATCATGAGTTTATGCTGCTCTAATTATTGTCTTGGTAATTGATACCTATCTCTTTCTATCTTAATTATGTATGAAAGTTGTGACCCCCATACAGATAGCAAGAGCTCAATCTCCCTCTCTTCTTAGATTCATTCTAAATGAACTCCTGCTTTGTCTGGAGTTGGTATTTAATCCTGTCAAGGGCGTTCATTAGTTACCACAGCAAGAGAATGTCACATTAAACTTTGACCATTTGTTTTGCCTGCTTTTCTTTTTCTTTTTTTTCTTTTGGTTAGGGGAAAGTTAACAAGTTTGTTTGCCTCAGGTCTTCCTTTTAGATGACTTTGATATGAAATATATATATATATATATATTCCATGCTAGATATCTTGACGGTGTTATTTTTAGGTACATGACCGTGAAATAACTCGTGATATTTCATGGTGTTATTCACGCTGTATACAAACTACAGCAGTGAAGTAGCATAGAATAAACCACTTATTGTACTCGTCAGAGTGATGGCAACATTTCACTCTCGAGTTTTATTTTCACTCGCCTCTGGCTCGTGAAAATTAGCCTGCTAGTGAAATATTTCACCATATCACACTCTGACTCATGTAATAAATATTATATATTGGCAATAAAATGGTTTTTACCTACCCTTATTAGTATTGGACCTTCTTGAAAACATATACAGTACCCCCATATTTATGAGCTCTTCTGAAAGTTTTAAATTGTCTAATTTGACCTCCCTGAAATTTCGTTCTGACGAAATATCCTATCAAAGCTGTTGGAAATACCTAATTTTGGAGTTGAGTTGGGATTTCTCTCCAGTAATGTCTAATTTCCTCTACATACGTAAATGAATATCGGTGTACAACGATGGGGTAATTACTCAGGTTGGGGGCGGGGTGACTGGTTATCTCAGCAGATAAATTCTCACCTTGTAGCACCAGAAGAGGGAAGAAGTAAAGTTAGAATATATATCTTAATTGGCAAAATATAATTTCAAAAGTTATTAAGTTTTTTGTTGTTGTTTTTTATTGTGTGTGTTTACTTCTTGTTGTTGTTGTTTTCAATATTTAAGTGAAATGTTTTTGTACTTGTTGAAGTGAATGTGCGAGAAGCCATCCATTTATTTAGTTAATTTGTCATTCTTTTTAGTTTTGTTATTATTTCATTGAATTCCGTACTAATTTTTCCACCTGTTACATTGTTCCATGCAGGAGGATGGAGCAGATCCACGTCAGTCCAATGAGGGAGATGGAGACGAAGAGGTGGTTAAATCCAATCAAGGAGTGGGAGAAGAAGAGGTGGTCAAATCCAGCCCCATGTATGTGCCCATGACAGGAGTGTTCTTTCAACACGACAACCGGGAAGGAGAGGACAAAGCCGAAGGTGGCGAGGACACACCCACAAAGTAAGTACAATATGTTTGTTTGTTTTAGTCATTGGGCCTCAAATTGACACAGTAGAGCAGCTCTGGTATAGCACCAATCCTCAGCCCTCTATCTCACAGCTCTGGTATAGCACCAATCCTCAGCCCTCTATCTCACAGCTCTGGTATAGCACCAATCCTCAGCCCTCTATCTCACAGCTCTGGTATAGCACCAATCCTCAGCCCTCTATCTCACAGCTCTGTTCTGACGAATCTGATATTATATAAAGTTGTTGGTCGAGGCTATGATAAATTTGCTCCCATTTCAAAGCTGTGAAGTAGTATCTTTGAAGGAGATTAGCTTACACCATAGTTAAGCAAAATAATCAAATGAATGTGCCTGGTTTCTCACGTCATATCATGTGGTTTCTTATTTGGCATGCGCTAGTACTGCCGATCAGTGTTCTGCGCATACACCATAATTTTTTTGTTGGCTAAGTTTACGTAATAGTTATAAACCAATGTTGCGGTTTGTATGTGATTCAAACAAGACACGAGGGCGAATCCTGAGTGGAATGGGTTTGTGAATCACAATTCAAACAGATTTTTATTGGTTTACAACTAATTGATAGGCCGTTGATAACAAATAGCTCTATTTAAACTCTCTCAGGTCATTTCCCCATTACTTATTATGGTTGCTACGAACTATATCAACTCTTTCCCTCTAATACTTTTTCATATGGGAATACCGGAGACTATACCAGATTTATAGTACTCCACGACAAGTGCAGTCGTTCAGGTAACAGGCTATAAATGGATAAATTGTTTTTGGTTTCGTTAGTTGTTGTTTTAGTTGTTGTTTTTGTCTTAAGTTCCTAACTTTTTGTTGTTATTTTATTGTGTTAGCAATTTTTATTTTATTATATTTTTTGTTAGTTTATATTTATGTGGTAAAGTGTGTTTTTTTCTCTTTTGTTCACAAACACAAGTCAATCAGACTTAATCACAATGTTTGTTTATCTTTGGTAACGCTAATGTTGTTGTCTCGTTATCTCCACCGGTGTTGGGGTAATATTAAATTTGCTAGTGGTAAAAGACAGAGAACTTCAGCCTAAACAAAACCAGACAATGAATATATCAAAGTAAACGTTGAAATGTGTAGTCTTTCCAAGATAAAGCTGCTGTGATCACCAGCTTCATGTTGTGGATGCCCAGGTACAAGACTTTAAAATATATTTCCATAATGTACCAAATAGTGGAGGAGGGGTAGGAAATGTAACACCTGAACTAGTTAGTTCCGATAATGTGTCTATGGTTACTGGAGGTGTTAATGTCTGATTGCGTTCAAGTCATAGCTGATACAGGGTGCCTCTAATTTGTTGATGGTTAGATTTGTGATTATTTACAATAAATATTATTTAAGCTTAATCGCTTTAAGAACGATTGTGCCTCTGAGTCCTGCTCCTACAGTAATGTTTAGGTCTTTCGGCTCATATTGTTGTTGTTCATAGAATAATTTTGTGATTTTGCAGCGGCAGGTGTACTAGAGAACTTCATTTCATTGAGAGTTAGGGTTGTTAGTACAATCAGATATAAATAAACAATATTTAAAAAAAGCAGCTGTGGCAACTCCAAGTGGATTTTTAAATCACTGTTGTTCCTTCTTTCTTTCTTTTTCTTTTTTTTTTATTTTTTTTTAATTTTTTTATTTTTTATTCCTTGCTCATAATCTGAAAGACAGTTGTGTATACAATGTAAAAAAGAGTCACCTAAAGCAACCATATTTGTATATTTATTTCTTTGTTTGATAAATTTTTATTGGACTTGACTGTAAGAATATTGCAGTCCATGAATGAAGCCTGTGGAGTGTTCCAGGACATCCTCGAGTGGTGTCGATTTGTCAGACTGATGATAGTGGTGGCTGGAGGTGATTGTGTGGGGCCAATAAGGCTCAGGGGCAATAAGGTTTCACAAGCATCTGTTCCCTATGGGTCTGTAGGTGAGGTCATCTATTGGGATATTGTCATGTAAGCCGTCAATAGGAAATACTACAAATTGTTGTCCATTTTCTACCTGTGTAGTTAGGAAGTTCTATAAATAGGATCAAATTATGTATTTATATAACGTGTGTGTAGGTATATCACTTTTGTGCCTACCCTTGTAATTCTATCAATTTATATAGCAGAATTATAATACATAGTTTATTCAGTCACTACTATAATTGATAGCACTGCAGAACATGTTTAAAAATGTTGTACTTCATTTTACTTCTCAATAAGAATCGAAACTATACGCACTGAGATATTATCTTAGTGTTGCATGCATGGTTACGATGGTTCTCCTGTTGAACTGTCCAAAGGAAAGTGAATGGTTCTACTCAAGTATGTATGTTTGTTTATGTGTGTGTGTGTGTGTAGAGTGACTGCTCCTCCTTCAAGAGCCGATACTGCGGACAGATGGGGTCATGACCTTTTCGTGGAGGCGGAACAGGGACCGCGCCAGGACTGGGAGAAAGATAGGGTGCGTGTATGTTGTATGTGTTTGTGTCATGTTTAAGGGTGTGTATGTATGTGTGTGTGTGTGTATGTTGTGAGTGTGGATACGATAAGATAAGTAAGGTCTTTGAATGCACGGCTCACGTATAAAAGTATAATTGAAATTTTAGATGTCTTAATTTCTTTTAGCAGACATCACGTCCATATGTTTGGAAACAGTTCAGCTTCTGTACTTACGTAGCAACTTCCTTTTCCCTACAGTTTTTTGTTTTGTTTTGGTTTTTGTTGTTGTTTTTTGTTGTTTTTTCATTAATTTAGCGCCAGATGGAGAGCTTCCGTATCACTGCTTGTAATTCTATGATCTTGTTGTTGCGTTTTTCTTGTTTCATTTGCTTTAATGTTTGTTAAAAAAAAAAAAAAATTTTTTAAGTATGTAGTGAGGATCATGAGCAAGTGGCTATTGATTAGTTTGTGTTTTTCTGAGGCTACAGGCAAGTCAGTTTTACTGTCCATTCTTGACTTGAAGTATCTGAACACCCACCACGTTAGGTTAAATTGCTTGAGTTCTCATTCCCAATGTCTAGACCTATTAGATACGTGTATGCTTTAGGATTGTGAAAGTAGGGAACTGAGGAAGTTCCTATTTGGGGGGTTATCGAAATAAAAGCATTTGTAACTTCCTGGAAATCTTTCTGAATAGCATCCATGGTAGCAAATATCTGTACAAAGAAACTACTTTGGATGTGTAATGTTTAATATTCTTGCTAGCCTATTGTTTTGTTTTTTGTTTTGTTGTTGTTTTTGTTTGTTTTTGTCCTCTCTCTCCATGAAGTTTTTAGTCTGGTAAATATTTTTTTCTTGTTGGTCCTTTAGTTGATTTGTTTTGCTGTTGTGTTTTGTTGTTGTTATTTGTTGTTGTTTGTTTGTTTGTTTTCTCTTAACAATGATCCCTAATTAAGTGACCCCCCCCTTGATAGCAGATTGATTTGTGGTCAAGCATGCTTTAATGTAGCTTTACCATAACATTGTGTAAAGTACAGTGAAGAGAATGGTAGTTTGTGCAGTATCTCGCTACAAAAGGTGGCACAATCATGAATAACACTAAGACACTGAATTCTATTATCAGATCCAATTATGTAACCTGTCTGCTTGATAACTTATAGTTGCTGGGCAACTAGATAGATAGCCAGAAGCATTCAGTGTGCTTCCTGTTGTGATGGCTGTGAGGGGGAGATAATGTAAGTGTATTGTAGTAGGTAGAGTGGTCAGGAAATGGTCACATGCTGTCAGTGAGCCTACCCCACTTGGTTTTAGGGTGCAAACAGTACAAAAGCTTGGCAATAAACAGGATATGGGTGGTTAAAAGATTGAAATTGTTGGTAATAGTGAGTGACATACCAAATTGTTTAGTAAGTCCCCAATATTACTTTATAACTCATGATTTAACAGTATCTGGCCACTACTACGTGACTGTTGAAGGTGGGGGAGGTATTTTTAGTGAATAACTCAAAAGGAGTTGACTTAATGAAGCATGAGTCCAGTGATTTTAACCACTAAAGCATATAAGTGATGTGCTTGAACACAAATAGCGAGCGAGCCTAAAGACTATACTATTTTTATATGAATGATTTTGACTTCTAACACTGAAGCTACTGAAAATAAGGTCGAGTTTTTTTAATTACGCATACACTGTAAAGGGATTTCAATCAACTGTTTGAATTGAAGGAAAACAACAACAAAACAATACACGCTATTTAAACGTTTTCTTTGTGATATTTAGCTAAATAGTGGCTGTAAAGCACAATGCTTTGACACAACTAGACATACACCTACATAAGACTTACCTTCGCGGTTAGTCTAGTGGACAATGCATTTTCAAGTAAATACTGTTGCGCACGGCTTATAACCATGCCAAAGAGCGCATTGACTTACCACCGCCACTAACTCGAATAGAAATGGAAGTCCCGTACGTTTTCACGTTTTAACTGCACCCGTAAAAGAATTCAAAACGGTAAACAATTCAATTTCTAGGGTGATACGGGTACTGATCGATAAACAGAGGATTCTGTTTAGTGAAGATTGGGACGGGGTCGACCACCGAACTAACACAAAAACACGAGGGTCAAAGTACAAAAATGCCTTACGTACGTCCAAACATATATAAACAAACATCCCCGATTTTCATTGTGTTACCCCTGTAAGTGTCTCGCTCGCCAATAAGTGATTTTTTTACTGCACGTGATTTGAAAAATCCCATATTTCACTCGATTCTAACCTTGAAAAATATGATTAATTTCTATCTCCATATCCCACATAATACTGTACCATGTCATGCATCTATTGTCACCACGGTGACCAAGCGATAGCTGTTACGTCAGCATAACCAGTGTCAGTTGGTCGTTGGAACTTTTCAAGCTTGATTATTATTTAACTCTGCATTTTGAAGTAACTTTGAGTTTCATACAGGATATTTTGTTATGGTTAGGAGACCTTTACCTGTACTTAGCCACACCCATTTTAAGTACACACCACTTTGAGGCATGTGGCTATATGACAGTGTATATACTTGTCACTGATCAGGGTTTGATCACATGTCATGCATGAATTTATAGTCTTACTACTCGTAAAATTCAACTTTATCTAATGTATTATACAAAAAGTACGAGATGGGGAGGGGGTGGTTAGAGAGAGAGAGGGCCATTTACAAAACCCTGCAAGTGTGTTATTTAGAGCTTTGTCAGTTATCGGAACAGCATAATGTACGTATACTAATTTTATTTTGTTGTGGAGTAGGTTTTGTATCGCTGCCACCAAGGATAGACATGTTGATTGTAGAGATGTGTACGGGTGTGTGTACTCAGTAAGTAGGTCCCAACTCCTTCCCCAGATTTACCAGATCCTCTCAATGGTTTATGGGTAAAAGAGGTTTAATATACTAAAAAAGTTCACTAATAGCACTACAAAGATAGAACCTAGCAATTAAATACTAGTCAGGGTGAGTCGGTGTATATGCATTACAATCAGTAATTCTATTCAGTTTACATGCTCAATAGAGGGCTAATGCTATACATTAGAACATAGCTGGTGTAGCTTTTGTATTGTGACTGAGGGACTCTAAATCCCTCAAGTCCTTCAGGGAGGGCTTCTATTATGTAGATGCCCTCGCTCTCAGGGCATTAATTTTTTTTCTTCAGAACTACTTGGCTTAGTTGTAATTGATATTAAAGGTTACAGATGAGCATGAGTTGAAAGAAAAAGAATGTCCAGGTAAACTGTTTTTAGTGTTTGAAAGGTGTGAAATGTTTGTGCTTGCAGTTTCAGAGCAGAAAGTTGGCTGTTGTTGTTCCAGGGAATTGGATGGATGAGTAGATGAAGCATCATGGAGTTGCTGGTGGTGAGGAAGCATCTGCAACTGCTGCTGGTTGGTAGTTCTTTCTGGAATATTGCTACTCAGTATATCGGATAAAACTTGTTGCTGCTGACTTGTTGTTCTCTTATAGCTTCTCACTCCTTCCAGACTTCTATGACCGGTTCGTTCCATGACCATTTGCTCATCTACTCCCAACTCATAAAGTCTGGTTGCTGCTGTTGCCCGAAGAGAGTGATTTGTTTTGAACCCTTCAATGCCAGCAGTCTTACACAGTCTGCAGATAGTTTTACTTAAGGTGTTATGACCAAGTGGTTTACTTGTGTACCACACTGCTCAGTGGGTTTGTTTGCTGGTTGTAAATAGAATGCAGTTGCTGAATCAGGACAAAGGGAAGTGTATTTCTTGAACAACCGAACAATGCATCTTTCTGGATTATCATTGTTAGAGTGCTGAATAACAACTTTGGGCTTTATTTTTCTACCCTTTAATCCACCAGGTCTATTTTTAGATGTGTCTTCGGTATACTTTAAGTAGGAACGCTCACCATCGTTTTCTACCAACTGTATCTGGCAAGGATGTAGTCGTAGTTTTCGATGCTCTCTGCCACTGCGCAAAGCAAAGTAAAGACCATTATAAAAAACAATGGTATCCAGTAGCTGCTGTGGAGTTGTATCTAAGCCTTCCTTCCATAGTTTCTCTTCATCTTCTCTGGTCAGTACTTCTGCTTGCCGTTTTGTCGATCCAATTCCTTTGCTCTGTAGGCGTTTCATCTCGGCATCAAGTGATCTCTTGAAATCAATAAATTCGTGTGAGAAAAAAAGTCTATGGTTGGATAGCAAGTAAGCCTCAAATGTCTCATGATGCCGCAGACAATGTGGTGCAGATTGTTTGGTAGAAATTCCTCACCATCTTTCTTTCTCACCTATCAATGATTATGTATAATAACAACTAGTTATTTGCTCTGTGATACCAATTAAATACTTACCTCTAATACAAATCTACTCGGCCAATGTTGAAGTTCCTCCATGCTGAGCTCTTCAATTGGACCAATATTGTCCCCATTCTCACTATTTCTGTATTCTGTCCAGGTTTGGAACAAGCCCAGACAGTACTTTGTATCTTCCAATGTTTTTTTGGGGACACTATTGGCCCTTGCCTTTCAACGTCCTTGTCTGTCCGTATGGGTGCAAACAGTCTTCTCTTTTTGGCCGGAGGTGAGCTGAAAATGAGATGAGATGGCTCACACTCCACAAAATTGGGCAGGGCTGGTTCAGTGGGGCTGGAGCTGTCGAGTTGCTGACTCAGCGCTGCAAATAAGGGACTGTAGACTTCGTCTTCAGAGGCGAAGGAAGCTTCTTCGGGTGTTTCCATCGTTAAGCTGGCTTTGCATATACCCCAAGCACTGCACCAAGGCTCCCCTAAGCACGCAGGACTTACACAGTACTGACTAGGTTGGTTAGTGATGTCTTTGTGAGCAGAGTTGTAAAACCTTAGCATGCTAGCTAGATAGTCAACTCAGATATCGCTTGGAAACGGTTAGCGGTTACTATGTTCTAAATTAGTTAGGCACTGCGCACCATCGGGCGCTACTGTGTTTAGGGTCCCTCAGGCCCCATTAGTAGCGCCTTTGCTACGCTCGGGACGCCACAGCCTTCAGCCTTCGGGACCCTAAACACAGTAGTGCCCTTAGTGGCAGTGTCTAACTATTATATAGAAGTCATGTACTTCCAGCTGCTTTGTGGACGTCCCCACAGTTGTTGTTGTTGTTGTTGATTTTGTTGTTTACTTTTCCTGTTTTATTATGTTTAGTATTTATTCTTATTTTTCCAGGATGCCAAATATTACAGTGAGGATAGAGAGTGAGTTTCGCAAACAAAATGAGAAGTCAATATTTTCATATATATTTTTTTCCTGTTTCTGTATTAGTTTTGGCAGTGGAGGCGGGGATAGGAGGAATAGACCAACCAAGCTAGGGAATTATGTAGACGGTCAAGAGTTTGGGAGGCGTGGCAGAAGAGACGGAGATATAAAATCAGGCAATCGGTAGGTTGTGTCTTAAATTTAAAAAGATGCCAATTTTTCTAGAAACATACAATATTATCATATTCATTGAATCTTGGGTTGTATCAAAATGATTTCAAGGAGCTTTTAGTTGTTGTTTTTTAAGTGTGGTTACTACATTGTTGTTGTTTTTTGTTTTGTTTGTTTGTTTTTTGTTGTTGTTGTTGTTTTCTTTTTTTTGTCCTGTCTGTTTTGCTTTAAGTGAATATTTTACTCTCATAAATATATCTGTGGAATGAGATATCTATGGAAGGAGGTATCTTAGTGTTTGTGATACTTAAGACAGTCTTTGCACTTAACGTTCCGTAGAATTTTAGTTACTAGATGTAAATATTATTACGGTGGCCTGAGACAGAGGACTTGGCTGAGAGTTGTTGTACTGCTTCACTTGTGGGTTTGGAGTATCCGTGGTAGTTTTCTTCCGGTGATGGGAGAGAATGTGTGGGCGGCAACCAAGGCAACCCATTCCGTGTCGCTTGTTGTGACATGTGTATGCATGTACGGTTTGATGTCTTGTGCGTTGACATGAAATTATATAGTGGTCAACTTATTTGTTGGCGTTTGGCTCTGTGCTTTATAATACACATGTATGTGCGTGTGTGGTTAAATACTATTACACTTTTATAACGGCAAGGTGTATTTTGTTACTTTGATTAGCTTTTTTTTTTTTTTTTTTTTTTTCCCTAAGTTTCCTACATTTCTGATCGTTTCAGTAAGACATAAAAACATGTCTCTCTGCTCTGCTACAAGACTATGTGTTGGACTATCAGTAACAAACACTGTGTAATTCAATTGATCCTAGTAAATAATAGATATTCTCATTTCCCTCCTATCCAAGCACGTTGGGACCTGAGGTGCCTGTATCTCAGAAAGAAATGCCCTATACTCAGGAAAAGACCATAGATATCTTCAACCACATGTTTAGGCAAACCTAAACCTAAGAAAGTTTCAGAGTTTTTTGTTTGTTTTTTGTTGTTGTTGTTGTTTTATTCCATGAATTCATAGTGTTTAGTTTAGCAGAGGAGGTGCTAGTACATATAGCATAGCAACAGTTAGTTGCACCAGAAATCTGGCTAATGGACAAGAGCCGATTGTGGGTGTTGTCTGGTGTGTGTCTGGAGTGAGGGGGCAGTTATTGTCCCTACTAATCAGTCTGACTTCCTGCTTCAGTTCACTTCTCCTTATTAGGAGACTTCTGTTTCCCCCATCCCACCCCCAGTGAAGTCCTCTAATGTTTTAGCGATAATTAAATTTGTGACCGTCTACGGGAAAACCGGGTACAACGCGGCGTACGTAAATATCGAGAAAAGATCGATCAATATCTTAAAAATGTATTGTTTCAAGCCGACGGAAGGGAACGGTTAGGTCTATTATAGCGGGAATGACTTAAGCTACGACGATAAAACTTGGAGAGCTCAATTTCTGGATGCCGACAACTCTGTAAGTTCAACCAAAAAAAATTTCGAAGGGTGCCGCGTTGTGCCTGGTTTTCCTGTAGACGGTCACATTTGTGTAAAACAGATTTTTTTTTTTTTTTTTTCAACCGGCATATGCAAGCTGGCAAGGTAAAGCCATTTTCTGTATATATATGTGTGTATATATAATATAGAGTACATAGTTGTGACCAAACATTTTGGTTAAATTGGAGATTTATGAATCTAACGTACTTCCAACTTTGCAAGGATTGCTTTTGAAAATGAAGCACCTAAGGTGTGAACCCTCAGCTTTACTATACACTGTCTACCTATTTAAGAAGACCAATAGAATAATTTATTTGACATAGTGTCAATATGTTGATTTAAGTACCTCATGCAAGTCAGTATATATAACTCAGTGCAAGTCGATATAGCTAGTGCAATGAAATGGTAGACGTAAATGCTGCCTTATGAGGGAAGCTAAAGGAAAGGTCACTCACCTCACCAGTGATATCAATGGGAAACTCCTATTCCAGCTAATCCAGTTAGCCAGTGACAAAGAATGTAAAGTAAGACTACCACGAGCAGCTAGTGAAGTGCACTCACATGATTACTGTGTGACGATGGGGCGTTATCAACCATTAGTATGTCTTGCATTGTACAGTACAACACTTTGATGCCTCTTTCAATCTTCAGGAGGCTGCCGTCTTCGACCGGCTGTTGTGTGACGGAATGACTGACTGACAGACAAACTGAGTACTGACTCTCTCGCACATGTGCACTGAGTGTTAATAAATGTCACCGCTACCTGCCAAACTCTGCTCACTTGCCATTCTGTGCGCAATCCTGGATTATTAGATGTATTCTCT
>WLWD01005407.1_pt1 | contig 11670 bp, 8 predicted proteins | sample 6712731 | NCBI WGS metagenome assembly WLWD01 (sample SAMN12718690, study PRJNA576275) | sponge metagenome | isolation source: marine sponge | host: Mycale hentscheli | place: New Zealand: South Island, Marlborough, Capsize Point | collected 2014-11-01
GACCTTTATTTGACCCCTACCCCCAAAATCCTGCACGGCTGTCATAATGCACCATGTTTCACATGAGTGTAGTGGTAGATATTACACTTAATTTGATATTCTGTGTGAAAAACATATATTGTTCATTCAATACATCATTTGAAACAATATTCTTCATGATTACTGCATATTGTTCAAACAAGAGTGCCTGAAGATGGCCGTTATTTCGATGTGTTATATTACACATCTAGATACAAAAAACATGTAAAGTATTTCGAAATTTGTCAGCAGGTTGCATTACAAAACTCCACAAATTTGGTATCATATGAAAGCTTAGGGTGTTTTGGATCCGATGCAGCACAACTATTAATTTTTAGAATGACTTATATATGGATATCAGACCTTTATCTCACCCCTACCCTCCAACATCAAACACATGATCTAGTGAAGTGTAATGTTCATCAATGATGCCATAGACATCTCATTTTAACCAACAACACAATTACCCAGCTCATTTATAACAAAGGAAAATTATGTGAAAACCTTTTACATGATCATACAAGCCATATTGACTGCTTTAAATGTGTGATAACACTGCCATTTTCACCAATGACCGAGCTCTGAATCATATTTCGTGCATCAAACAACGCAATATTATCTTTATTATATTTTATTTCATCACACGTATAAAAAAGATTTTACATTTTAAGTATGTGAAATATTATCAGCATTATTCAATTCATGAGATCATGCACTATTAACAGATTCAACAAAAAAAGAAATCACTGATTGATGTTTTCTACTCATCGCTACTGGAGTCCGAGGCAATTTCATCAAAGACAGAGTAGGCTTCTTCACTTTCTGAATCTGACATGTTATCCTCTTCTTCAGCATCAATCAAAATGTCTACCAGTTGTTTTGGCAAAAGATCATCTTCGAACCATAGTGGTTCAAGTTTTCCATCAGTTACATGCCATCCATGGCCATCTGGTGGTTCTGGGATATCCGGATCGGGAACAGAAGCTTTCTTCCAAATATCCACTTGGTAATTAACATGCCTAATGTGTTGTTCAAGACTTTTTCTGCATGGAGGAAATGTTGCCAGATCAATATTTTCGGATGGTGACAATTTATCTTCTTTGTCACAAAGTTCTTGTATTCTAATGTATCTTAATTCATCCACGGATTGAACTCTTGATCGGCCATAGACTATACAAACAAATTTTTCCAGCTCATCAACTAATTCAGTACTGACATTCCATGATTCACCGAGCTGGCCAAGTGCTTCCACAAACTTTGGATTTTTCTGGAGAACCTTAAGGGGTTTAACCTTTCCTATTCCCTTGAAAGCACTGGTTGTGTCACATCCAGTGAGTGCGTAAGTGCCAAGGTATGCAGAGCAATACCGTTGGGTGTAGCTTTCAGCCAGCTCAGTGATGTTTAAAAGCCTTTGTTTGTTTCCAAAGCCAGTTTCAAATAAAACAATAGTGCCTTCTAGTTGAAGGGCATGATGTAGTAAAATGAAGAATATGTCACTATCTGGGCTTTTGACTCTGATGTAATCATAACCTTGTTCTTTACCGTATATACCGTACAACACTATGCGTGAGTCTGTTTCCTCCTGTGTGGAATATAATGACTGGATTTCATTTCGTTGGGTTGTTACACCATCTGAAATGTATTCATATGCAACTCCCTCACACACCAGTATGACCTTTCTCTCAACCAATTTGCTGGCATATGAATGATGAGACCATACTTTGGATATGAGTCTTATGAATTGCTTCTTATTTTCATCATTTCCTAAGAAGGCTTTCCAGTCAGATGGTTTTTTTGTACTCTCACCCTTTACAATGATTTTATCACCACACCCTCTCCGCTCTCTCTCCATAGATTTTATCGAGTCTGGATGGTACTGATCTGTACTGAACACAACATCTCCTGTCTTTGGCATCATCTCAAATATTTTCTTGCAGATCAGATTAAACGTGGCTGGAATTGCCTTTAAGCAATAAAAGTAAGCGTTCCCATCCAGGATGGAAAGTGTAGTATTATCGGGTGGCATTTCAAAATCTTCAGACTCTTTTGTGAGGTAATGAACTGCCTTTGCCTTGTCCGTTTTTGCAAGAAATCCATCTGCTGTACCAATGCTGTAGGGAACTGGTGTTAAGGGATATTTCATCAGTTCCTTTAAATCAAGTTTCATATTTTTGTTTTGGGATTTAACAAACAGCTGGAAGGCCACGTTTCCCTGTTGTTTTAGTTGGAGTATCTTGTTGGGGGTTTTCACTTTAATCTTTTTATTTAGAGCGTCAAATGTTTTTAGGTTCATTCTTTTGATCGGATCAAAAAAACTTTTATTGTTTTCTAATCTAGTTTTTATGAATTCTTCCTTCGCTTTTCTCCCTAATTCCTCAGCCCCTATAACATCAGCTACAACAGTCTGTGGAGCTGCAGCACCGGATGATGTGCTAACAAGTCTCTCTTTGTCATTAACGTTGAAAGGACTCATATAGCTCCCAAATGCTGCATGAACCATTGCAATATTCTTTTCACTTTTCAGGATCTCTGCTGGCCTGGTATCTTTGTGATATGATCCGCTATCTTCTTTCAGCATGTCAGCCATGCTAAGAGTTGTATTAACAAACTGTGCTCGAGCATGCGTTGTCCGAACCCAACGTTGATAAGCCTCATGGTTATTCAATACACCTGACACACCAACTCCATTGCCACCACGAGATTTGGCATTTTTCATAAATGTCTCCTCCATCGTTTTATCCACATCGATCGGTTTCCAGGAATAAATGAACGAGCAACACTTATAGCTCCACGTTTGATCAGCTCAAGTCCTCCAGGATGTGATGAATCAACATTTGCCAAGAATATTGAGAAATATGTCAAATGCCTGGCATAATTTTGGCCACCAAATGCAAAAAAGAGATCAGCCGTAAGGTACAACGAATGAGCATATGTCATGAAATCATTGTACTTGACTGTCTGAATAAGAGAGAGTATCAGCCAAAGGTGATCCATGTATGATACCCATAACTGTCCAGTTTTTCCTAGTCTTTCATCCCTGACACTGTCTCTAAATCTTATGTAGCCTTTGATGTAATTTGCAATGGCATTGTTGTTCAATGCGTGATCCATTTTTGTTGAATCTAGTGACTGCATCATACTTTCGAGTATGTCTGCTGATTCCCCTGGAAGAGATGAGAAGAGTTCTGTGCCATCCTTTTCTTCCAAATACCTTTCCAGTAGCATTCTCTCTAGACTTTCCAATATAACCTTGTGGCAGTGCATTGCACGAGCATCCTGAAGCAATCAAACCTGCTTCTAACAGAACATCCGACAGACCTGATCCTTCATTTTTTCCCCTACCATTTTGAAATACGCACAAATGATGTGAAAAGTGCCTATCATAATGAAATGCTTTTCATAGCGCCGTGGGTTGTTCCAAATTAATGGAAATGCTCGCATACACACACCTAAGTCAAATGTTGTGATGACATACTGCTGCTTGACTTCATCAGTTGCCATTTCAGCATACTTAAGACATTCTTGCACAGTTTTGTAATCGGTGATTGGATGGGTAATGACTGGATAATAATCAATTGTTGTGAGGCTTTGAGGAACGCTTCCAGTACGTGAAATGAAACCTGCCCACCCAGGTACACTTTGGTGAGCTGATCCACATTTTATGCGCAGAAAAATCCACAAAAAAATTCGTAACTTGGCCATATTGAAAGCAGCTTCACTCTCAGGATATGCCCATTGCTTGATGACGAGACATGGGCTTTTCTGCTTTGTGACAAAACATTCAGGAAGATCATCATTAGAATCAATTTGAAAGGAGCGTTCTCTACTTCTCTCAACTAAAGCAAGCTTTGGGCGTGAACCACCAAATTGTTGTGGATCTCCTTCAATATCTTGCATCATAATTCCGTGTGCAGTATGAACAGATCCCATCCCGGTCAGATCATTTGTCAATTGATCAAAATTATCAAATTCGGAATGAAATACTGAAGGAGCATCAGGATTGCGGATTATACTTGTAGACAGTACACTTGATGTTTCCTCTATCGCCTTAGCCAGTGCTGTCTCTAGTTCAAGAGAAAATGAATAGCTTTCACAATGTCCCATCCTGTTGAAAAAGGTTATAAGTTTTTCACTTCGAAATAAGTGGCGTAATGTCATGCATATGAGTACATGCTTGGGCAGTTTCCACTCCCCATTGGTTGCAGCCCTACATATGTCTTGACCAATGGAGAGTACAAGTCTCTGTGCTCTTGATGACTCGGGAGATGCTGTATCATAAATAGCATAACTCAGGAATTGCATTAGCTGCGCAGGAAGTATAGTTATGTCATGCTATAACTGGTGTGCTGATGGTGGCCATTTCATTTTTTTCAGATTGCTCAAAACTCTGTGTGATTGCCTGATGAAGAGAACTGCCAGCATCTTTCATTCTGTCCAGTGAACCTAGCTCATACCCATGTCTCACAGCTGTCGAAACATCAATATCAGAGGAATAAACAATGAAACTTCTGGTGCTACCGTGGCTTAGTTTTGAGAAAAGTATTTTTTCAGAATATGAAGAATCACGTTGGATTTTTGCTTTTAATCTATCAGCTCTGTAGTTCTCACTCGGGAAATCTGATTGGTGAAGACTTTCAGTGTACAATTGGTTCAAATCAACCATTTTCATGATTTTCTACATCGAAATACGGCCATCTTCAGGCACTCTTGTATTGAACAATAATGCAGTTATCATGAAGAATATTGTTTCAAATGATATATTGAATGAAAAAATATATTTTTCACACATAATATCAAATTAAGTGTAATATCTACCACTACGCACATGTGAAACATGGTGCATTATGACAGCCGTGCAGGATTTTGGGGGTAGGGGTCAAATAAAGGTCACATATGCATATATAGGCCACGCTGAACATTATTATTTAATATTGCATCTGTTGCAGTACATCATAAGCTTTCATATGATACCACATATGTACATGTTTGTAAAATAACGAAAGACTTCACACATTTTTGTTAGGCCCGCAATATGGTGTGATTTCGCAGATTTCCGGTGGGGTTACAAATAGACCTCAAAGGTGAAGTTCATCCCCTAAAAATTTTCAATGGAAACATTTTGCAATGTTATTATATCGGTATTAGGGTACCAAAAAAAAATAAGAAGGTTCACGACGTGCGGAGGGAGTCCGTGAAACCACCACCCGCGGGACTATCACAAGTAGAGAGGATAGACGGTATTGGACTAGCACTTTATTTCACACACTCTCTCTCTCTCAGTACTGCACCTCGCCTATCGTTCAGCCTGGAACCCGGACAAACAGAACAAGCATGAGTGAGACTCTCTATAGTTACACCCGACACAATTGCTATACTGCCCAGCTGGGAGTGACGTCACACAAGCGGCTTGCAGCGCTTATGTGTAGAGCTCAGGAGGCTGCCTGAACCCCCGCCCTATTAGCGGCGCCACCGTACCAGTCTTCTTATACCCCCGCATGTGAGGCACAGCGCCATCCCATGCTCCCCCAGCCTACCCCAGGTCACCCAGCGCACAGCAGTCTATGTTCATGGCATTCGATCAGTTGAATTAGTTCCTGCTGCGCTTGTCTTAGTCACAATGACAGACCAGCTGTCCACCCCATGTTACCCTCACAACGCCTACTGTATCCTAGGTTCGATCGACACACACTCCCCTATAGCATTGTCAATTAACACACCCCAATCTACAGTGTACTCACGTTGTGACTTCCCGGGCCTGGTGGATGGTTCCCTGTGCTGGCTCACTGATGCCTGGTGTCACTGAGGACGCTTGCAGGGCTCCACAGCTCCCTCTATTCGGTTCTGAGCACCTGGGTCTTAGAGTCGGCCTTCCAGGTGCTTGAATAGCTTGGTGTAGAGCTGCAGTTTCCACGTGCAGTCGTCCTCTGCGTCTGGTCTCGATCAAGGAGTGTATCAAGCTCCCAATCTCTCCAGCTTATATAGCACCAGGCGTGCCGTTTATGTCAGTTAGTGGTGTTGCCATTACGCAAGCACAAACATGCATTTCACACAGGCCGAAATACTGGACGCTGATTGGTTAATCTCGGTCCTCTACTTGAGACCATTTCTGCACACAAATAGAGACCTCTGATTGGTTAATCTCGAAGCGTTTTTCTCTCGGCCAGCTCGGCAATGTTTGTGATCAGTGAGAGGGTATAATTAATCCCCCAGGTCTAGTTACCTGGGGGCTGGGCTCTTCCTCCTTGCAGCCATGGACTCCCACGCCCTTGGTCCCCCTGTGCCTGATGCCTAGCCCCTAGTGCCCCTAAGGTTCTTACTCTACCCGCAACATCCCGGCCCCTAAATACTTGTATTTACTATCTGGACCCATAGCGGGCAGAGTCTAACCCTAAGGACTACTAACATCTCGCTCATGCTTCTCGTTCCGAGACTGACGATAGGTTGCAGTGCAGACACAATATACATTTCATACAAGGACAATAAAGGCACACAGTTATCACATCATTAGTTTCACATAACAGTTTCATAGCTCACCGAACGGCCATCTCCATCAAGGTCCAGACTGGGCGACTATCCATGAATATCCTGTCACTGTTTTATCCTTGTTTGCCTGATACACAACTACACTATTCACTAATCATTGAGTATCCGTTCTATGCATGATAATCCAGTCATATCCATGGCCTGTTCGCTTTACACTGTACTTGTGGCTCTATCCTGTTCGTCTATCCAAGTACTCCATGCTCATTGTCCTGCCTGCTACACAGAGGCCTCGGGATTTCCTGTCCTTGGGCTGGCCTCCATGTCGTCACGCGGTCCAGAGTCCTCCACTCGTCGTTCCTCCGGCCCCGCTGGCTCTCCTTGGGGTTCTCGTCCGGGGCACTCCTCGTGTTGCTGACCATTTGACGCCTCACAGCCCGTAACTGGGGTGTAGTGAGGCCTCATGCTCACTACCTCCTTCCCCCCAGCTCTAGGTGACTGCTTGGTCCTCGGGTCATTCAGGGCAAGGGCAACTCCTAGCATGACAGCCCTCATTGCTGTTAGCCACCATGCTAGTGCTCGTCTGCTCCTCCAGGAGTCCCTTCGCACCAGCCTCTCTGTGTGGTCTACTGCAGCGTCCTTGGCGTCTGGGGTGACGCTCTCTCGTGCAGGACCATCATGGGCAGCTGGTGTTACTCCCTCCTGGAGGCTCTCCTTGCTCTCCTCTCGTGACCCTTTGACCTGCGACGTCCTCAGGGCGACTCTGGGGCGGCCTCCATGCTCCGGTTGCATGGAGTCATGGTGGGGCACTCCTGCGGCTGCCTCCACCCTCTCCCCGTGGGGCAGGCTATCCAGCTGCCTGGCTCCCACAGGTCCACGGCCCTCCGTGGCATTGCTTGTCTCCGGCCCCGTTAGCTCTCTTGGGACCCTGGCTTCCTCCTCCAGGTGGTTTCTCCGGTCTGCTGTACTCTCAGGCTTGTCGTAAGCCTGTTTACTCGAGCTGTCTCCCATGCCTCCAACTGGTCCTTGCACTGTCCACCCTAGTCTTGTGAGGACTGCGTATGGTTGATCACTGCCTCTCACTATGGACGTGATGGGCCCCAGTACGTGTGGGCAGTCTTGTCCTATCAGCAGCTGGACCTCCTTCCCTGTTGGCTCTGGTATGGGTAGCTCTTTCAAATGCGGCCACCTCCTCGTTTCCGATGCCGACGCCTGGTTTCCTGCTCTTATCCGGAGTCGCCTCCTGGAGTATACTCGTGGCAACTCCAACTCGTCCGAGCCCTCGAGGTTTGCCACCATCAGCCTGGCCGTCTTCGTCGTCGTCTTCCCAGTGGCTCCTGTCATTGTCGTCAGGGTTATGGTCTCTTTGCTTCCCTGGACCCCGAGCCTGGCGAGCAGCCTCTCTGAACAGAACGTGCTGGTCGCTCCACTGTCCAGGAGGGCGTTGGTCTCCACGCTGCTCTCAGCCCCGGGCACTCGGACCCTGACGGCTACAATGGGTAGAGCCACGTTGCTTGTGTTGACGAAGAAGGCGCTTGCTGAAGCTCCCTCGGACTCAGACTCGCTCTTGGTTTTCTGGGACCTCTCTCTCTTTGACTTCCTTTGGGATTCTGGCCAACAACCGTGGAGAACCGTGGCATGCCGCTGGTTGCAGCCTGCCACCTTGCACGTGTCCTCAGCGTTGCACTGCCATCGTGGGTGTCCAGCTTGTAGGCAGCCATAGCACAATCCCGCTCCCCTCACAGCACTCAGTCGCTCCCGGGGAGGTTTCTCCTTGAGCTCACGGCAGTTTACAGCGTCATGTCCACCGCTGCATACACCACAAGCCTTGCCTTTTGCGCTCTGGTTGTAGCGTCCCTGGTGCTTGCGGTGGTGGTGCTCTTGTCGTGGGCTCCGCACCTCCTCTCCCGGCGTCGTCGCTGCTGTTGCTGCTGCTGAGGGGGGATTGCCGTACAGTGTTCCACGCCTGTAGCTCTCGTCTTTGCTCTGCTTGGCTGCTCTCTCCACAAGCTTGACTACGTCCTCCAGGTGGGTGTACCGTTTCTCCGTGGTCTCCACCTGGTACACGACGTTTCCCCACTCGCGTTTCCACCTCTCTGGCAGCTGGCTGATTATTCTCCAATGGTTCTCTTCCGTATCCAGAAAACCCAGTGCGTCCATGCCGTTCAAGGCCTCGTAGCCGCCTCGCAGCAGGTCTGCAAACGCCTGCATGTTGTTCCAGGGCTGGGAGATCCGTAGCAACCATTCTCTGGCTACTTTCCTGGGGTCACCGTATCTGTCTCGTAGGATCTCCCGTGCTCTCCTGTATCCCACGCCTGGCGGTGCGTAGATGCAGCCCTGCACTGCGAGCTTGGCCTCGTCCACACACAGTCGTAGCAGCAGGTTTAGCCTTGTGTGTGGGTTCGTTGTCCTGGCTTCCACGGCCTCCTCGAACTGGTAGATGAACCTCTGGTAGTCGATGGGGTCTCCACTGAACGGTTCTACCTCGATTCCACCTCCAGGTATCGTCCAGCTGTGTCCAGTGGAGTTGTCACATCCCCAACGACCACCCCTGTCCATCTTCGAGGAGGTGTATGGCTCTTGCTCGGGCATGGGTCTCTGGTTTCCTGGAAGGTCGATGGCTCGCATCCCCTGGGGCACTCCATTCCCCTGGGGCCTCATCCCTCCTTGGAAGTCTTGCTGGCTGTGTGATCCTCTGGTGTCACGATCACTGGGCCAGCCGCGCTCGTCGTCCCATTTCACACCTCGGCTCCTTGACTGTCTTCCCTGAGGTACTGCGTGATCCCCCAGGTCGTACAGCCCTTGAGCCAAGGCGTCCACGTCCTCGGTGTCGTCTCGACGCCGCCTGTGCGGCGGAGTGTACCTCCTTGAACGTGGCTCTCGTGGGTAGTTGGAGTTGTCCGTGCTTACACCGCCTCCACCATGGACTAGGGGTGGAGCTCGCTTCTCACACGGACCTTGCCTCCTTCCTCGTTGTCCCGCACCGTACGCACTTACACCGCCTCCACCAGACACTAGGGGTGGAGCTCGCTTCTCATGCGTCCGGTGCTCTCTGACGTTCCAGTCGCTCACATCTCGGGCATCTTCCTCCTCGGGGTACCTCACCCAGGGATCTGCTCTCGCTGGGATTTGCACGCCGAGTGGATGCCTTTTACGTGAACGTTGGTCCAAGGCGTCCTCGTCTCCTGGGCTCTCTCCACCTGGGGCTTGGTGTGTCTGCCGCTTGAGTGGACGCCTCCTAGCTCTCTGGTCCCGGCCTAGGTTGTCTCTACCCTGTGGTCGGTGGGGAGTATACCTCTCTTGCCTGGGACTTCGTCGTAGGGGCCGTTGACGGGTTGTCTCATGGGGGTAGTCCTCGGGGCTATCGCTAGCCTCTGACCACCTCCTCCTCAGGCCCTGTGTAATGGGTACTCTACGTGCTTTGCCCGAATCCCCTCGCTGTCTGCGGCAGGGTGGCGAGCACGTCTGTGTTTCTCCATGGGCACGTCCTTGGTAGGCCAAGCGGTCGGCATCTAGGTTCTCTCCGGCCCCATTGGCTGGTGGCGGGGTATACCTCCTTGTGCGTGGACGCTTCCTGGGCCTCTCACGTGTTCTCTCCCAGGAGTAGTCATCTGCGCCGGCACTGTCCGCAGATTCCCACTCCCTACTCAGGCCTGAGGGTGCATCTAGGCTGCCTCCACCAGTCGCTGTGGGTGGGTAACGCCTCTGATGCCTCCGTTTGGGTTGGGCTGGGTCACACACGCCTGGGTCCTCTCTGCCTGTTGCTGGTGGCGGAGTGGACCTCTGCCCTTGGCGTGCATGTCTCCAAGGCCTCTGCGGGGGGCAGTCGTCCGGGCTCTCTGTCTCCTCGGACGATGCCTCTCCTCGCTTGCCTCTGCCCTGGTAGTACCTCACCTGGGGCTCTTGCTCCCCCAAGATTTGTACTACCCCGCTGTATGGCTCCTCCGGGCACCTCACCCAGGGCTTCCGCTCTCCTGGGATTTGTGCCTCGGGGCCATCGTCCTCGGCCATCCTCCTCGGGTACCTCACCCAGGGCTCTCGTGCGAGGCTCTCTGGGATTTGTACTCCAAGTTGATGGTGGGGGGCTGACACGGTGATGGGGTTCACGTCGGGCTCCCCGAGCAGCCTGGTCTCTTCCCTTCCTCTCACCAGGCCACTCCTCGTCAGCTCTACGTCGGTGTCTGCCCTGACGTAGTCGCTGCTTCCTCTCACCCGTCTCGCCGGGGTTTTGGGCAGCTCCCTGCGGGCTGAGGATCGTTGTAGCTCCCATCTCTCTGGGGTCCTCGTCCATCTCGCTGGGGTGCCAGGGGGCTCTTGTCCCACAGAGGCTCTCTCTCTTGTCCGTCTCTCCGGGTTTCTCTGGTGTAATCTGGCCTGTCTCTCCAGGCCTCTTGCAACTGCTCGTGTCCGTCTCGCCGGGGTTCTTGCAGGGGTCTCTCTGGCCTGTCTCTCCAGGCGCTTCTCTCGTGCCTGTCTCTCCAGGCATACATCTCTACCGATGTCTGGCATTGGCTTGGATGTAGGGGGCAAGGTACTCTGCTCGGGGGTGGGAGAGCTCAGAGTCCCCGATCGCAAGGCTCTGGGCATCAGGGAATTAGGCAGGACTTTCGCACTCTTAGCTTCGACCACTGATTTAGTGCCTGCTCTATCCCCAATACGCTGGCCCGGCGATGCACAGGGACTCACCTACATTGCCCTTGTGGGTATTCAGGCCCGCGGTCCGTTTAGTGCAGCCGAGGTCCGTTCCGGGTCTCTCCCCACTTCTCTCCTCCAGCTTGGCCCGCCTCTCCGCGCTCTTGTCCGCCTGTTTTTTCGCAGCCTCTCTTCGAGCGGTGTCACGCATCATGTCCCCGTCTTCCCCGTGCGTGGCGCCGTTCCATGTCCCTCACCTCGTCGTTCACCTCACATTGCCTGTCCATTGACTGAGCCCGCATGCTTAGCTCAGCCTCCGTACGTGCCCGATCACTGCTGCTGGCTCGGGAACCCTGCTGGCTTGCAGAGTCCACTGTCCTTTCACTGTCACCAGGCCGTGGCGGTGAGGTGGATTCTCTCCTTGAGGGAATGTCAGGGGAAGCTTCACTGGGGCTGCCACCACTCTCGCTGCTGCCATCTTCTTTACCAGACATCGTCCTCTCTCCTTTCCCGATCATCTCTCACGTCCAGGTCACCACT
>WLWD01004406.1_pt1 | contig 11653 bp, 5 predicted proteins | sample 6712731 | NCBI WGS metagenome assembly WLWD01 (sample SAMN12718690, study PRJNA576275) | sponge metagenome | isolation source: marine sponge | host: Mycale hentscheli | place: New Zealand: South Island, Marlborough, Capsize Point | collected 2014-11-01
AGTAACAGCAAGGATTAGGTAAAGTGTGACAGCTACGAGATTAGGTAAAGTAGGCCAGCAAGGATTAGGTGAAGTGCATCAGCAAAGATTAGGTAAAGTGCCTAGCATGGATCAGGTAAAGTGTATTCAGCAACTTTAGCAAGGATTAGGTAAGGTGTCTGCAAGATTTAGATGAAGTGTGCAAGCAAGGATTAGGTAAAGTGCCTAGCATGGATCAGGTATAACAAGGATTAGGTAAAGTGGGTCAGCTAATCCTTGATGACGGTGTTGCTGACGCTCTTCACCTAATCCTTGCTGATACATAATCCATGCTGATGCACTTGACCTAAAGACCCTTTGGCATAACAAGATAATTTGAACATTTTGGTAAAGGGTCATTACCATGTGCACGGCTTATTTGAGGTGTGCGAGTAAATTGGTGCAGAAGCAATAACAAGTACTGGGCCCTGGCCTTCATTTAGATAGTCCATAAAGGTGCAAGTTTTCAACAATCAGGGGGCGAAACTTTTTTCTATTGCATTGAAAAATAAAGCAAATATACTACTTTACCCAATCCTTGGTGGTGAACTTTACCTAATCCTGACTGACACACTTTACCTAATCCATATAGATTATGCTGCAAATAAACCTAGCTACGATAGATTTTCTGCTCGTGAAAATTTCATATTATGGTGTAGGAGATTTTTGAGAGTTTATTTCTCTTTCTGAAGAGCATGGGAACTCTAAATTTAATACAAGTCAGTCCTTGAATACTACTTACTCTACAATACAACTTTCAGGTATTGTAGGGCAGAAATTACTATAATCTGCAGGTTCTAACTGAGAAAAGTGGTGATCCTCTGGGGGGGTGGGGGGGGGGGTTAGAAGGGACTCTTTTCCCTATGCTACGTACTTTTAAAGTTCACATTTGCTACCCATCAGAGTTCTGACTACTCTGACAAAGTTGAAAATAGTCCTACAAAGTTGAAACTAGTCCATTGTAGAGAATCTGTGCTCCCTTGAAAGCATCAATTGAATAGGCTATTTATTTTATCGTCTTTGTTGTAATAGAAGGGAAAGTGATTTTTTCGTTTTATACTCCTATTCGCTCATTGTATACCTAATTGATAGACTACCCTTTACCTAATTTGTGCCGACATCCTATAGATACCCTTTACCTAATTTGTGCCGACATCCTATAGATAATTTGTGCTGACACCCTTTACCTGGTTTATGCTGATACCCTTATGTGTTATGCCGATACTTTTCAGGTGCCTTTACCCAATCACACTGACACCCTTGGTCTGATACTTGCCCGTTTTGTTTATACTGATATATTCTAAATTATTCTGATATAAATTATATTTATACCAAGTAGCTTTTAGACTCCTCAATACGTGTGAGAAAAAATTCTAGCTAGTGCTGAATACAATAAGACTTTTTTTTTTGTAATAATGACAATAGGGTTGTTCATAACTCTTAATTTTCTGTATCTCAGAAGCCTTAGCTAACAATTTTCTGATTCCACTGTAAGAATTTTCTGATCAACTTTTCAGATACGCAGACAAATTGGCACAAATGAATAGAACTAATTAAAATATCTAACTCATAGCAAGACCTCCCAGATTATTTGTATTTATGACCTGTTGGGTAATGATATCTCTGTAATTTGATTTTTTGTTGTTGTTGTTGTTGTTTTTCATTGTAATAATGAAGTATGTTTTCTCTTATAGGCCAGAATGTAGAAACTGAGCCTAGTGATGAAGGTAAGGCAAATATTTGTGAATATTTTGCATTATATTAATTCTTACTGTTGTTTGTGTACATTAGATCAAGTGACCGAGTTTTTATGTGCGGATGAAGGCAATGAAGACAATTAGAGACTTAATTTAACAATTACCGCATTGCTTGTTTTATTTGTTTGTTTGTTTTGAAGCTATTTCCAATTAAAAATTCTGTTGAGTTGATTAACCAAGTTATCAAGTGGGTTACAACAGTGGTTTTCATGAAGTTGGCAAACTTATACAAGGGGGTTATCACAGAAGTTCCAGACCTGTCAGGGTGGTTACCAAGGTGTTGCAGATCAGTTATAGTGGTTACCTAGAAGTTACCAATCTGTTCAGGTAGTTACCAAATCGTAACAGACATGTCATGGAAGTTTCCAAAAAGTTGCAGACTTGTTAAAGTGGTTTCCAAAAAGTTGCGGACTTGTCAAAGTGGTTGCCAATGAGTTACATTCCAGGTTTGCAAGTTTGTTAACTGGCTTGTTAATTAGTGTCCGTTCCAAGAGTATACAAGCTAGTTACAAAAGTTGTTAACCATCTGCTAACCAAGTGTGAACTATTGGTTTACAAGCTAGTTTGCAATTTGTAAACTCTGGCTTTTGGCCTTGTGTTCTGGCAGACGAGTCTTTCAACATTCAGTCCAAACCTCTACAAGCTTGGCTCTAGTCTCTGCAAGTAATGGATCACTGCAGTGTTCTCTGTGGTCTAGGTATGTCAATGGATCGTGTTTGTGTCCACAAGCTATGACTGAGAAGCTCAATTGTGGTGGCGGCTATGTCTCCAGTAAGGTCATGTGTGGTTGTGTTACTGTGAATGAATCTGAGGCAGTGATGACGGTGGGACAATGTCCTTATGGGTGTGGCTATTTGAACACTGCAGAAGACAAGTATTCCAATGACCTGGATCTGTGCAAGCATTTTAACAGAAATGGAAGTTTGTGCAGCTCTTGTAGTGCAGGTTATTATCCTCGTCTTCATTCTTATGACCTGCACTGTGTTGCTTGCACTGGAGAAATAGTCCCCTTTTTATGGAAGTACTTTGTTTTTGTACTTCTTCCACTTTCAATCTTTTACTTTGTAATTGTCTTCTTCAAATTGAATACCTTCACATCTTTATTCCACGGTTACATCATGTTCTGTCAGGTTTTGTGTTCACCTATGTTTTCACGAGTGTATCTCATGAAGGCAGAAGGCTCATCAAGATTTGTTAGAATGTGCATGAAGTTTGTCTTGTCTGCTTGTGGAATCTGGAGTCTTGATTTCTTTTATTTCTACGATCATAAACTCTGCCTTTGTACAAACACATTAGCTGCATTGGCTCTCAATTATATTGTAGGTGTGTACCCGCTATTGCTTATGCTGGCAACATTAGGTCTGACCATGCTTTATGACGAGAATTTCAAGCTGCTAGTTCTAGCGTGGAAGCCATTTAAATGTTTCTTTCATGTGTTCAAGGATAATTGGGACATTAAGACTTCAATTGTAGATACCTTTGTTAGTTTTCTGATCATGTGTAATGTTAAGTTCCTAGGAGTTTGTTTTGACCTGCTAGTACCAGTGAGAGTATACCAATACAGTCCATCTGGCAATGTCTCTTCTTCCTGGAGGCTCTACTACGATGCTGAGGTCTTGTATTTTGGAAGAGATCATCTTCCATATGCCATACTTGCTTTGGTTGTATTTTCCATATTTATTATGCTTCCACTGCAAATATTCATTTTTTATTACTTTAGATTTTATCAAAGACTTTTGCAGATGTTTCCACGTCGCTGGCAAGTCTTTCTCCACACATTCATGGATGCCTTTCAAGGTTGTTACAAGAATGGATCAGAATTTGCTACAAGAGATTGCCGATGGTTTTCTGTCGTTCCTTTCTTTGTTCATTTTTCATCCTGCGTATTGTATGCAGCTGTTTTAAATCCAGCTATTTTTCCTTTTCTGTCTGTTCTTTTTGTTCTTGCTAGTATAATTGCTATCCTGACAAGCCCTTTCAAACAAGAGAGATTGTTTGCGATGTTTGTAACCTTTTCTTTACTTGGAGGTTTGATCTTCAGTAGCTTAACAGTCAATCTTTGTTATACTAAAATATTGATTTTATTTTAACGTCTGTGATAGTACTTTTAGCTATTATTCATTTTCTAGTGATTTTTGGCTATTTTATATATCATTTATACGTTTGCCTGCAAAAGGTGTGGTCTGTACAATTAACAAAAACATTTGTATTTATTTTGAACATATTGTCATAAATATTTTGTAATTTTTTCTCAGCTTTCTTTCACTCATTAGATGTATTCTCTATTCTCTTTCTTTCAAAGGCTTTTAAACAATATTGGGGTCGACCACCGAACTAACACAAAAACGCGAGGGTCAAAGTACAAAAATGCCTTACGTACGTCCGTATACTGATAAACAAACATCCCCGATTTTCAATTGTGTTACCCCTGTAAGTGTCTCGCTCGCTACGCTCGCTCACCAATCAACCTTTGAGGAAAACAACCTGAGGAAAATAAGGCCATCATTGTTGTCAATTTGATATATGCAGCGGAAGTGTAGGATTGGGAGCAGGGGGGAGAATGGAGTGAGGAGAGGTAAAGTATATGTCATATCTCACGGAATGAGATTGTCGTCTACAACCACATTCAACCACAAATTGATCACCATTACTGTTCATTCATATCGCCATGAAACACAAGTTGATGTAGATAGCTAGTGTTCCGCTAACTTTGTTAGAAAAATATGTGCATACATAAAATTGAGTGTTTTAGTTTGCTGTTCTGAATGCTATTTGTTTATTGTGATCTGAAGTAATCTGGGTTTGACCACAAAGTAACCCCATATTTATAATCCTGCCTATGCCTGTACTACAAAAATAGAATACAGTTCATAGCAGAAGTTTCTACATTCCATTTCTTTTATTTCGATCTGTACACTGAGTGCTGTAAATATACATACATACATGCATGCATACATACATGCATGCATACATACATGCATACATACACATAGATACATACATACACACACATACATACAAACATACATACATACATACATACACACACATACATACATACATGCACATACATACATACAAACAAACACATACATACAAACATACATACACATATACATACATACATATTTCAGATATTATTGCATAGATTAGAGTAAATATACATTTCTATTGGTTATATGTTATATTGAAACAAGTCCAACAATTTAAATGTCTATGAGATTATGCATGTAGAAGTATTGTCTAATTGAACATGCTCATTGCAATGAAATGACTTTCTCCTTTACCAAGGGAAGAATTTTGGGCAGGAACAAGAAAAATTGACACTCAATAATAAACAAAGCATGAGATACAGACAGTAGAAGGTATCCGTACAATGGATGCGTTTTAATGACCTCAAAGATGATGTAATATCCAACTGTTGCCAATGATGTGACGAGTGAAACAAACACTAATGCAATCACTTTCTTAGTGTCCTTGAAGCGAGCATGCTCAATGTTTCGAGTCTTAATGGCCATTACTACTAGAGCAATGCTCAGCAGAAATATGTACACTTGTTGAGCCAACAGCCAAAAGAACTCACTGTCACTTTTACACTCATAGTAAGCAATTGGAACTCCTCTGTAGGTGGTGGTTGTCAAGACACTGTCATGAGGATCAAGTGCAGTCTGTATTGTACACACTAAGACAACAGGAGAGGTGAGCACAAGGGCATACAGTGAGAGAGTCACATCTTTGTACCGCCATTTGTTAATTACATGGAAAAAATGAAACAGCCTAAAGACCCTAATTAACTTCACTAGTAGGATGGCTTGAATGAGGACAGCTGGTATACTCAAGCCATTAAACCATAGCTGCAGTTTACACATGGACTTGGCAAACGCTAAAGCAGGCCTGTAGCTATTTGGAAGGGCATTAAAGTTCAATAGAACGAGATATAGCAGCAGCAAATAGCAGCCTAAGAATGTCAGAAGGTTCAGTGACACACCAGTGGCCTTGATGTCTGGTTTATTTCTATAGTTCAGGTAAAGTATCAAAACTGAAGTCAGGAATATACCAACCACAATTATTATAGTAGAATTGACGATATAAAAGACCAATAAAGACTCCAGAATTAAGTCTGCCGGTATAAAACTAAGATTTACTTGAGACAAACCTCCAGAAAGGTTATAACTTGAAATGAGATGTAGGATCTCATCGTTCCACATGTAAATTGAAACAACATTTGATATCTGGTTGTACGTTAGGCAAGGCGATTGAAATACAATCAACTGCTGTCTGCAGTAAATGTTGGAGATGGAAGAGTGGTCATCTAGATCAACAGCCAGCCAGGCATAACTTGGCCAATTCATATCTAGATTGACACTTGCGCACATCACTAAATTAAGGAGTTTCTTTGGCAAAGAAACTATGATTACACGAAATTTCAATTTTCTGATCCTGCTCAAGGTCCTATGCACAATCGTTTCAGAATAAAAAATCTGGAAAATGGAAATATCAAAATCAGATTCAAATGCACTATAAAGCTGTTCTACAATAGTTAGGTAGACATAATTTGATGCGTCGGTGATAATTGCTATTCTCTGCCATTTGGCATAATTAACAAACGATAATAAAGCGTGAGAGACAATTTGAAGGCGTTCAGCTGAAGAATTGATATTTTTGATGCAGTTTTGATAAAATAATTTTATTTCTTTGGTCTTGTATGATATGAAAGACGAATTTAATGAACCAGATAAGAGGAATGTCACATATTTTGTAACATTAAGGTACCAGTTCACAAAGGAATATACATCTGTAGTTCCACAAAGTGGATAGCAAATTGTTAGAAGAGTCTCATTGAAGATAGAACTATGTTCAACAAGTCCCACTAGTGAAGTTCTGTTGGTTGATTTATTCCCCAACAAAGCACAGCTGGTGTCTTCAGCTTCGATCAGTGCTCCAGACGCAAGGAAGAAAAGAAGGTAATACATCTTGGGACAAGTTCAGGCCCGTCAGAACCAGGATTATATATTGCAAGGTTCCTTCATCCAATCATCTACTATTTTGACTCAAGTTTATTTTTGGTATTACCATAATCTCACCACGAGTTGTATCACACATTCGTTTACATTAAGGTAAAATGAAACTAAATATAGCTATACTGTTTTTGTTGCTTAGTTATATAAAGTTAGTGTGTAGCTAAGTGCAGCAAATACTGAAATGAAAACCTGGTGAAATAATATGGTATGCATGCATTAACTTTTTATTGGAATTTAGTGCAGAAGTCAGACAAATAAACACATTAAAAAGAAGATACCATCTGGTGTAGTCTCTCTCTTCCAGAAGCTTTTTTTTTAACAATACCAATTAAAAAATGTCTGGATATCACTGGGGATTGAACCCAGAACTGCTTGCTTAATACACAAGCAAAGAAGTGAGAAAGAAAGAAATTTGTGAAGATTCCATTTATTTGATCTCAAAATCTTGCACGTTCTGTTATTTTAGGCTTTTGTTATCAGTACCACCCAGTAATAGTGATAACAATAATAATATAATAATAATGATAGTAATAGTAGTATAAACAATAGTAGTATCAATAGCAGTTTTAATAATAATAATCTTCTGTGGCAAACAAGCATAAGCTGGAAGTCCTTCAGCAAATCATACCAATATTCAAATGTGATGTAAATGTCCAATAGTATGCTTTAAAATAGGACAACCTTTTCTCTAGACACTTTTTTCTATCCAAATTGACTGCAGGAGATCTTATTGCTCTCAGTGCATAGTTTCACATCATAAAATAGAGCAAGAGAAACAAAATCACAAAAAAATTCTGATTAGATGTTACAAATCATGGTACTGCACTAACGGAATTAAAATCTTATATTGAATCTTCACCTAGTGTCATCTGTCTTCAAACTTACAGACCTGCCAAACCTGCGCAGCACTACACTAAAATAGAAGGGCACATCCACTCTATCAAGCTAAAAAATATTGGAATACTCTCCAGACCTAAAAACCTCACAAACTAGGGCTGGTTCCACTGATGTTTAATCTGCTTTACAAAAGGCACATGAGCATGATGCAGACAATACTAATGATACTGCTCATCCAACAAATTATGTACAAGTGCGTCTCTTTTGTAGCTAGTTGTGCACAGTTAACACTATCAGAAGCCTCCCAACCTGTCCTCATGATTGTACAGCTACTGATGCACAATGGTTGGGCCAGATGTCAAGAAAGTCAGACTACCAGAACTATCAGACACAACATAAAAAGAAAAGAACAGGTGTGAACTTGCGGATGATTAGTATGAGCTCCATTTCTCAGTGAATGGGATCGGAATGAGAAGGTTTAGGGAGGCTGGGAAATATGCTGGACCACTTTTCTTACCAAATGTCACTCAAGCCTGTAGGGAGCCCATGTTGTGGCTACAGCTTCACATTGCACTGAGCTTTACTTTCGTCGCGGATTTGTACAGATTAACTATTGTAACAATAATGTTGTAACCACAATGTGAATTCTGACAACATTTAGCTTTGTTGAAAATATTGTGAGGTCAAATCATGCTAATCCTATGACGAACTTGATTTAGCATAACTACAGCAGTATGTAAAAAAATGGTGGCCATTTTGAAAATGAGGTGAAATTTTTATTACAGGGTGAATCTGAAATGCCCCTATAGCCAAAAACCTTAATTAGTGTGTATTCTAACACTGTATTAATTTTTATGCTTTAATCATCAAAGGTACAATTCTTTCACATATAAGCTGGACTACTTCTTGAATTAAACATTACAAATTCCAAACTACTGACTGAACACATGAATATTACAGGTAAAAAAAAAAAACATAAGAAAAAACAAGACAAAATCTAATTATTTCATTGAGTTTGAAAAAATCAGGTGTGATACTTTTGCTGATAGTAGTGGGAAGACTTTTGGAACAAACAGGAAAAACTGACACTCCAGAACAAACAGTGTGTGTGATATAGTTTGTAAACCCAACAAATACAAAGGGTGTAACTCGATGGCTCCCAGCACAATCAAATAGACAAGTGTCAAGCAAGATGTTACAAATGAAGCTATTACCATTGCAATAACCTTCTTGGTGTCTTTAAAATTCTGATGCCTTATTTTGCGTGTTTTTATAGCCATGATGGTCAGCAAAGCACAGATGAAGTAGAAGTAGGCAAGTTGGCCTATGAACCAGTACAAGGCCACATCACTATGGCAGTCGTTGTAAGCAATGAAGATTCCATTTGACACTCGAGTATCCTTTGTACTCACGTAGTCATGCATACCAGTACTTCCTACACAACTCATTATTATCGGAGAAGATAAAGCCAGTACATAAACTGCTAAAGTGGCATCATGACACTGCCACTTTTTTACCATACCATAATGGTGGAATAGCTTGTAAACTCGAACCAGTTTCACTAGAAGAACAGTGACGATCAAAGCTGAAGGAAGGCTGAACCCATTCAGCCACAGTTCCAGCGCACACATGGTACTTTTAAATTCATTGTCAAATAAATGATACTCGGGTAGTATTTTAATATTAACAACAGGAATATAGATTAAAAGCATGTAGCAGCCAAGAAATGTCAAAACATTGAGTGTTACTCCAGTAGCCTTAATGGATGGTTCCTGTCGGAGGCATATGTAAATAACAAACATAGCTGTCACAAACGTGAAGGAGGCTGCAAATGTTATGGAAATAACAATGTACCAGGCAACTGATGATTCGATGGGTAGATCTGATGGAATATAGTCAAGGAGGATGGCACTTAAATTATTAGGTAAGGAAAAACTTGCTATTGGTTTACGATTCTTTTGATTCAGGAATATAGAAACGTCCAGTGACGTCCTCATGTAATGATAACATGGTATTGAAAAGTAGGTACCCACAGTGTTGATGTTTCTCAACATATCAAACTTAATTGGAATCACTTCTCTACCCTGCTGGCTGGTTGAACTCTGGAAAATAATGATTTTTTCATGACACTTGCTATATCCAGAACTTTCACCTTCAATATTCAGTATTACCCACACATACTCAGGCCAGGACATTCCCAGTGACATTCTCTTACAGAGCATGACCTCAAGAATGCTTGCAGGTAGGACTGTGATTATGACCCGAAATTTAAGATTAACTAGTGTCCTCAATTTTTTCTCTATAACATCTGCTTCAGAGTTAGTGACTTGAGCCAAATGGAATGGGAATTTAGGCTTCAAGTTCTTATAGATATATTCCACTACCTGAAGAAAATGCTCACCGGAGCTGTCAACTATAATAGCCATCCTTTGCCAATTAGCTTTTTCTATGAAGTTTAAAAGAGCAGCACCCATGACAATGGATACATGATGGTAGGAATATTTAGAGGAATCAGTAGTTAGCATGTCATGGCTTCCATACAATAATTGTGTATTAAAGCCAACTGTGGAATGTTTTTTGACAATGTTAGAAATATAAGAATACCAACTCACAAATGTGGTTTGCTCCTCATAATCCTTATAAGGCAAGCAAAATGTAGAATTTTTTAGTAAGTGATGATGAAAATTGGAACACTCTTCTCTGTATTTTGTTGTGATGATCTCAGTGTCATTCCACAAACTTATACATATGCCATTTCTAGCATGAACTTGTACCACAAACTGGCAATGAAGTAGAATTATGGTCACTAGGATTAGTAGTACCATAATGAGAAGACCCATATTGATCAATAGAGCAGCATTAACATCTTATTAGTTATACCACTAGTGGTGTGCTTGAGCACAAATGGCGAGCGAGCCTAAAGACTATACTATTTTTATTGACTTCTAACACTGAAGCTACTGAAAATAAGGTCAAGTTTTTAAATTTAGCATACAGGGTAAAGAGATTTCAGTGCCATAGTAACAACTCTCTGCAACTGCTTGAATTGAAGGAAAAAACAACAACAACAAAACAATACACGTTATTTAAAAGTTTTCTTTGTGATATTCTTTAGCTAAGTAGTGGTTGTATCACACAATGCTTTGACACAGCTGGACATGCACCTACACAGACTTACCTTCGCAGTAGTCTAGTGGACAATGTATTTTCAGGTAAATACTGTGCGCACGGCTTATAACCATGACAAAGAGCGCATTGACTTACCACCGCCACTAACTCGAATAGAAATGGAAGTCCCTTAAGTTGTCAAGTTTTAACTGTACCGGCAAAAGAATTCAAAACGGTAAACAACAATTCAATTTCTAGGGTGATACGGGTACTGATCGATAAACCAGAGGATTCTGTTTAGTGCAATTTGGGACGGGGTCGACAACCGAACTAACACAAAAACGCGAGGGTCAAAGTACAAAAATGCCTTACGTACGTCCATACATATATACAAATAAACTAGTGGTGTGCTTGAGCACAAATGGCGAGCGAGCCTGATAGTTAGGTAACATAAAACTAAGCATTGTTACTGTGTTAGAACTTAGCCTTAGTTTGCCTAATCCACACCGCAATTGCTTTAGGAATCTCGTATCCAGGTAGCAATGACGCGGGTGCTCAGTTTACCTGGTTTTTGTACAACTTAGAAAACTAGCTGTGCAGTACGTGCAAGAGTAAAAGGCGGGAGAAATGTTCTTGGTGCGACTACCATCGATTTTGTGTAGTTTGCGCATGATCAGTAGCTACTTAGCGGTTAGATTTGTCACCTGTTATCAGTCATGGAAACCGGAACCAATGGCAGAACAAGTGAGTAGATTTATTTAGGAGAAGAATTGTATCAGTTGTGATATGTTGTGTTAGAATGGAAGACAGAATAATGAAGAGAAGACTGAGCAAGTTGCTCAGCCAATAAAACAATTTTTTAACAATAAAGTGAGTAGATATATAGTATTAAAATTCTCCTAATTTACTTCA